>TARA_R110002020_G_scaffold134212_7_pt1 | contig 56975 bp, 88 predicted proteins | sample TARA_R110002020 | Tara Oceans TARA_R110002020 (sample SAMEA4396489) | marine metagenome | biome: Westerlies Biome; feature: [MES] marine water layer (ENVO:01000295) within the mesopelagic zone...; material: water (ENVO:00002006), including particulate matter (ENVO:01000060) such... | reverse complement strand
GTGAGAACACAGTTAGCACTACTTAGGCTCCAACATAGACATTGGTACGTTATATGTGGTACCAGACATGTCTACTAGACAGCGAGTCTTGTTGACTTTGTTGATCACACCTGATGTGCGTTTGGTCTTCTGAACCACCCATACGTGTGCACCTTTCGTGAGGTTGGTTTTACACTTAACTTCTTTCCAAGCATTAATCTGTATTGACAGTGCATTCAGCTCTGCAAGGTTTAACTTTCCTAACTCGTTTAATATCATATCCATTATGGATCTCCTTTTTTTGTTGTTCTAATGTACGGTAAAAATACTTACCGGACAAGGTTTATTTTGGGTACTTTGCGTAAAACTGTTTAGCAGTGAGCTTCGAGTCAGCAATGAACTCATCCAGCTCTGGCTTACCAGCCATCCTGAGGTCATGAATAGCCCCACCGATGTGTAACCTCTGATACTTCACTCCTTCATGGATGAAGACATCACCATTCTGATATGGCTTCTTAGTGATTCTGTAATCTCTCATATATCTCTCTTTTTGCATACCTTAATATACAGAGAATTATCACGCGAGGCAACAGTTATTATTCTTCTTCACCAAATTGGTTCCACACCTGAGGATCCAAAGAGGTCAGATACTGCTGGGTCTTCTGGACGAGCAGTGATGCAATCTTCTCTCTGGCAGTGCGATCTGACCAGTCAGCACGTCGAAATGCACTCAAGAGGTCTTCATACTGAGACAGTAGCTCGAGCCAATGCTGGGAGGTCAGTCCCAATTCAGATAATTTGTCTTGATCAACCATATAGGTCATCTCCTTTGAGTGGCAGATCTGGTTTGAAGAATCTGTGGATCCTCCAGTACTGACCACGTTTTTCACGAATAAAAGCATTACAGAAGACAAACAGTAGTCCAATCAGACAGTAGGACACCAGAGTACCAACCGTCATGGTGATTTCTGCATTCCACCATTCTTCGACTGATGCACCAGTCAGGATTGCAGGTACGTAAATGTACCCCATCAGGGCAAGTGTCACCAAACCAGCTATTCGTGTATATGAATTCATATAAAGGTTTTCTTTTTGTTCGTCCTATGTATGGTATAATGTTTTGCCACTCTGATACAGAACAGTCCAACTGATCTGACTTCTTAGTCTGTCAGAACAGACCATCTGGGTGCACCATCTGGATCCACCCATGTTCAGAGTGTCCATGAATCGGACTGACTGTCTGGGTCAGTCTGACTGAGTGACTTCATAGACGTGATAATTTTTCTCTCGTGGAGTGGTACCACTGTGACCACTCAAGATCCGATACAATCATACTGATCCACACTGGGAGTGTCAACAGTCCAGCCAACACAGCAGACAACATGATGAGTATCATACCGATCAGTTGACACAACAGTCCAGTCAGGACGAACACCATGTTACCAATTCTGCGATTTCTCTTCTGGAGTGTCTCCCGTCTGGTCTGACCAGAGTCACCCTCATACTGATTACTCGTCATGTGGAGTCTCCTCCTGATAGTTGGGATCCGTGAACAGATCTGGAATCACATCATCCTGTCTGGTCTTCCCCTCCTGGGTCGACAGAGGCTCCTCTGGAGGATCACTCCTCATCAGCATGATCTGATCACGATACTCCGACAGTCCAGTGATCCACTCATCCAACTGGTTGAGCATCTTCGTCTTGGACACTGGGTGCTCCGGATCTTCCAGGAATTTCTTTATCCACCGAGCTATCGTCTCAGTGTAACTCCTCAGCCAGATAGCCAGCTCAGCACGTTCTTCCGTCCATGTGGGTTTCATCTCCTGGTCTCCATATATATTGTCATCCCAACTGCCTGGGCTTTAAATTTTTTTCGTTCCTCACGCCCAATCCTCCCCTGGCTGTTCCAACCAAGGTTGTCCTGTATAGTCGACAGTCAGTTCCTCATCCAGAGCAATCTCCTGATTGGATACTATGACTGCCACTACTCCACCTAATCCGGTCTCAGGATTCTTCACCTCTACTCGACAATTTGGACGAGCACTATGGTTGTAATCTCCTTCTGGGGTTTTCATCCAGACACCATTTTCATGTCTGACGTGAGTAATAGCTATGACTTCTTCCCGATCCATCTGTTTAGTTGGAAACAAACCTATACCGTGTATCTTGGATGGTCCTGTCTTGACTGGAAATCCATTAAATGACTTGTGTGCACTATTTTGCATCTACTGGATGCCATCCTCTAGAATGGACTGGAACCACATCAATCACTTTTGCCAACCAGGTCCTATCTTTAGATCTGTCTGTCAAGTAGACTCCTGTCCCTGTGAATTTTTTACCTCTGTTGGTCATTCCCATCAACTCATACTCAGCTACATCTCCACTCTCATACAGAAAGCCACCTTTTTCGTTCCAATACACAATGTGCTTGACACCTGACTTACTCACGATTGTAGACTCATGGAATATTCCTTCTACCACTGTCGACCTCCTCTAACTACTGTTCTGGCGGATTTTCTACCAAAGCCACCAAATTCGGTTTTTTTAATTCTGTCCTTCTTGCCTAGATCTGATCTGACGTAAGACTTACATGCTTCCTGTACTGCTTCAGCTGAATCTTCACCATCCAGGTCCAACAGATCCATTATCTTAAATGAATCCATCTCACTGACTTTGGTCAGATCATCTTTGACTATTTCGTTTATGTTTACCATTAGTATCCTGCTACTCCTCTTAATCTCTTATTTTCTGCCGATTCCATATCTATGTCTTCGACCTGAGAAGATACACTTGTTGACTCATTTGGGGCAACAGCATATTTATATATTTTCTTCTGTTCTACTTTTATCTCTTTCAACATCTGTTCTATCCGATCTAGCTGTTGAGCCATCCAATCGATTCTTCTTCCAATTCCCATCATATTGTTATTCATAATGTTACCTCTATTCCTATTTTACCTTTATAGAATTCCTTGCCCTGCAGTTTTGATATTTCGCCCAGATTGTATAATCTGACGTTTTCTGTTACCTTCCAGGACACCTTAAATTTATCCTCAAACTCAAAATTTTTCAAAGTAGACTTGCCTTCACGATTTGGTGGTAAGTATCCATCAAAGCTGTATTCGACCTCCACTGGCCATATCCACTTATAACTTTTCTTTTTGCTCATACCAACAGAAGCGAATGTTTCATAATGGTCTAATTTGTGATTAACTGATCGTGTGGTGAAACCCCACGTCATGTGCTTAAAACTCCTACGCCAATCAAGTTTAACATACTTGACGGATTTACTCTCTTTGTTCATGTATTCTGGTTTGAAGTAAACTCCGGCACCCTCTACCTTGAGCCAAACTAGGTCATCTAGATAGTTGGTGCCGAGTTCTCTTTCCCACTGACGATTAACGTGGAAGTGGGAATTACCGAGACCGATACTGATCTCATAGTCATCTGATGTGACTGTCGAGTCATTTGGAGTACGTGCTGCAAATGAGCCAAACAGTATTGTCCCCACTAATAGTGAATCTAGTAGCACTGTTATAACCGTTTAAATTCTGGATTAAAATCCAGTCAAAAAGTCCATGCTATTTAGAGCCAAAGACCTTTGAGAAAAAGCCTTTCTTCTTCTTTTTGCCTTTTTGGACAAGCTTCTTGCCTTTCTTCTTTTTCTTCTTAACTTCTTCACTCATTCCAGCACCCTTATTCATATCTGCAGCGTTAGCAGTTGGTACAGCACCAAAAAATATCACTGCTGAAAGGATCCCTGTTAGTATTGTTTTCATTGTTGTTCTCCTGAGTTGCCTCGGTTGTTTGATTAAAGTCTGGTTCTCACCAAACGCTTATATAATTATTGTATCATGATAGTATTCTGATCTAATATTTCTATTTAATCTCATGTACTACTACTCTTCCTCTGATGGCTTGTCTATCAAATCCTCTTTCTTGCCAGCCTTCTCTTTTGCTATTTCAGCTTTAAAGTCCTTCTTCTTTTCACCATGATATTCGTAAGCATGACCCTCAGATATTAATATGTCATTGATACTTACTAAACCTTCTGAACTTCTATCGATATCTTCTGTTATTTCATGACCTACAGCATCAGGAGATACAAAGATCTCTCCTAGTATCCTACCAAATTTACCAGTGCCAAATGATACAATCTTGAATGTTCCAGCTTCTAAGAGTTCCTTGTTACGAGCTTTAGCCAAAAGGCCTTTTGCTTTCTCTTCTAAATCTCTAGTTCTACTTTCCCAAGTGTCGATCCCCATGTAACGAATTCTCTTCTTAATCTTCAGATCAAACCCTAAATCAATATATGCATCGATGGTGTCACCATCAACCACTTTAACTAATGTGCCGTTATATTCAAACGACGCTACTTTTTTTCCCACCGTACTCTCCTAGTTATAAATTACAGATGAATCAAAATCATCCAACACTCTAAATGTCATTATAAAATTTTTATCCTTTCCTTCATCCCACTCTTCAAATTCTTCCAATATACAATTTCCCCTTCCAGTCATTCTATCCATCACACTATCCATCTGATCTTCTGTCCGACAGATAATACGAATGCATCCAGGCTGAGCATTCACTAATACCAAATTGCCAGGTTCATTGAGAATTTCATCTTTCTTGAAAATATTTGTTATCGCTCTCAAGATAGTAGGGATTACTTTTCCCATGGATATTTTATCCAACAATCACTATTACTAGCATAATAGAAATCAGGCTCAAAGGCACTATTCTTATCATAATGCAACGTATAAAATAGAGACTCATCCACAGTTTGAGACATCGCAACTAATGTTTCACCCGTATCGGATATATCATCTACCACTAAGAGATTTTTGCGTTTACCATCATACAGCCCTAAGGACGAAATCAATGGCAGATCCAAAGCATGGGATAAAGATACACCCAAAACAAGACCTCCTCTTGGAATTCCATAAATTGCATCAATGTGAGTTGATTCCATGGCTCCTTTTGCAGCTATAGCCATCTGTTCGACTGCTTCATCATACTCTTCCCACGTGAAGTCTAAAATCTCTTTTCCTGGATTGACGTGCATATTTTAACCTTTTCTATAAGTATTTGTGGAGAGCTAATTCCGCATCATAATTGTCCGAACAAACTGTGCACCTTGATAGCAAATCATCTAGAGATGACTGAACGTCCACCTTGTAATTCTGATGCTCTTCCGGTAGATATGATATGTCAGGTGATACAAACTGTTTCTTGGGTTCATATCCTCTGCAGAGCATCTCATCTCTAATGTCCTCAAACCTACTTTCTATAGATTTGGGTTCCACTAGATTGTTTTTGATATAACCATCAAACCTTCTTTCCAATCTCATTAATCCAGCAATAGCAAAATGCTCTCTATATTCACCCATCAAATGATTTTTGCATAGTATACGAGTATCAACCATCCACATTCGCATCAGCATCCTCCTCTACTTTTTTCAAAGTGCCCAATGCCCATCCCATATGTTTGAGATATAAAATAGCATCATCCTTGTCCCGGGCCCAAAATTTATACCCCTCAGTGGAATCCCACTGTATCATGTTCTGTTTTAAGTGGTATGGAAGTTTCTTCATACGTTTTTTCTCCTGGTTGTGTGTGACCGCCATAGCTTGTATCCAATTCTCATAGGGCACTCCTGTACGGTCTTCAAATAGTTCTGGTACTGTTTTTTTCTTCTTCATACTTTACTGTAACCGCTGGTAGGAGTCAAGCAATTTCTGTTTATTTTGTGAGAGAAATGCTTAAAGCTCCTACCAGGCGTTAGAGCGAATGGTCGGTATCGAACCGACATCACCAGCTTGGAAGGCTGGGGTTCTACCATTGAACTACACTCGCATAATTTAATGTAAATGGATAACAATTGAATCTGTATATGATCCGTACGTTGCTGTAACGATTACTGAGGTTCCTTTCATCTCTGGCAAAGGTCCAAACATACTGTACACTTTACCGTCTTTGGAGTAGCTGGCAGGGTTGACTACTTTGAATTCGTCCGTTACCATACCATTACTCCACCTGTATGTCTTATCGGATTTCCACGTGACTCTGTGATGACCATCCGTTCGATCTATGAATCCCTCCAACTTGACTAGTGTTTGATTCTTATCTGATATCTCCATATGGTACTCACCTTTCCTGTCCGGGACAAGTCCATAAAATTGATCAATGCGAATCCGGATTGCCTGTCGAGTTGCAATTGGTTGGATTTGAAAGACGTGTGGTGAAACTGAACCGACACTCCGTCTGGTGCCATCATAGTCTAATGACTCAGCTCCTTTACCATATTGGATCTCTATGGCTGACATTACAGGCGCTGGTGTCCTTACGTTAGGATTCCAACCAACATAAGTCCCATCATACAGGGAACCTCTTGATGATTGATGCTGTAACGATTCTCTGTACTTTTCCAAAATTACAGATTGAGACCAGATCTGTGATGATAACAGCAGTGCTGTTAATAGTGTTTTAATTTTCATTTTATTTTCCTTTCTTGTTTTAATCTAAAAAATCATCCGAGTTTTGTTCAGACCATTCATTTACGTCGTTACACATAGATGCTGGACGAGAGTCATTCAACAGATATCCAATATAATCGTCGTGGATAGGGTTTTCATTCTTTTTAGCATGCTTCTTACCAAGTGCTTTAAATCTTGCTTTATTGAAATCCGGATCCAGATCTTTTTGCATATCCATTAATGCCTTCATCCTTGGATCGTTCTTGTCTATACTCATGAGTTACTCCTTTGTTTTAAAAATGTTCAGTTATGTTTATGAGGATGATCACAGCCGCTAAGAGGAGACTGATGACAATCTTCATTGTGGGGACTTCACCAAGCAATGACCAAGTGAGTACTCCAAATGTAATTGTTGCCAATCCAAAACCAATTGGTCTGATGGCCCAATAGTATCCAAAGTGATCATAAGACATTCTAGTGCTGTAGTAGAAGAGAAAGCTAATAGGTATTCCTCCCAAGAATACCCACCAATTAGATTTTGTAAACCATTCATACTTGCTACCCATGAACTGACCGTTCATGTGAAACCATGCTATGACGTTTCCAATTATAGACAGTATGACTGCCCATTGCAATTTATTCATTTTGGTCTTCTCCAAATTGATGGAACGTGTCGTTGGTGTGATTTCATCCAATGCAATCTACCATCACCATTATCGAATACTTCCCATCCACATTTTTTCCATATACATTTCCATTGGTATCTATCTGCCCATTTTTCAAATGGCTTCATAGCCCATCCACAATTACATTCTGGTGTATGTTTGTATCTCTGTCTAAAGAGCCATCTAAATATCAAGTCTACTTTTCCTTTTTAACATATACTCAGGACCGGTCCAAGTGAACCAATCAGTGTTATTGTCAAAGATGCTACCCCTGACGTGCTTTGCTGGTTGGTGGAGACCCTGTGCCTTGAAGACATCTCCCATTCTGAATGGGATCCCTTTATGAGATCCATCCTTCTTTGCAACAAATCCCCAAATCGATCTACCTCTGAAGACTCTATCGAACTTGCGACCAGGTCTCACAGTAAGTTCCTGATCACGAGAAAATTCGAGGTTTTTAGACCAATTGGTGAAGCTGCCTTTGATATTTTCTTTTAACCGGTCTAAATGCTCATTATATAGACTTATTGTAGTTGATTCTAACATCATTGTATTTCTCCTTTTTAACATGCTCTAATATACTAAAGATATACAATACTAGACAACAGTTAAATCTGTATATTTTTTATAAATTCACTTGCGTTTTCATTCATGTGATGGTTGACATAAAACGCTTCTACGATATGAGTCATGAACCAAACAAATGTAAGTATTGGAACATAGATTCTCACATCAAACTCTAACACCGATACTCCCATGTAGGTCATGAATAACATAAAGATTGTCTTGGTGAGAAACCCCAACATGTTCCAACCTAGTGCTATTGTATTCCCTCTGGTATAAATTAAATACACACTAGCAATCGTGTGCAGTATTCCAAATCCTATAGGGATGATTACCCCCATCAAGACCAGCAGTAACAAGTCCATCAAAGTTGCATTAAAATTAATGCAATTAAAAGAACAAGCATGATTCCTAAAATCTTGCAAGTGATTTCTTCAAAACGACTCATTTCCAACTCTTCTTATTTGTACTAACGTGATAGTTCCATCTGTAATTACCTGGTTTGGCTAAGCCGAATACGTAATTACCTGGTTCGGATAGCTTGTCTGGACCCCATCTAGCTGTGATGTCTTCCCATTCAAAGTGAACACTACAATAGTAAGTTAATTTTCTATTGTGTGTGGGAAATATAATTTTTTCTAGATCATCTTTATACACATGTCTAATTCCATCATAAGCAATTAATGGCCATCCTGTGTTTTGATACGTAGGGTGAGCTTTTAAAAGATAATTTGGATTGGCTTTGTCCATTTGATTAGGACCGCAATCCCAACCAATGAGCACAACAACCAAGCACAACAATAACCAAATGAAGGGCGGTACGTATTTATTATTCATACAAATTGCTCCACCTCTGTAGTTTCTTTTTCTTCTCTAAGACTCTCTTATCCACATCTGTCCAACTAATGATGTCATACTCGTGCAACAAATCTATCATGCACATAACATCACCGACCTCTTCAGTTAATTTTTCGTTATCATAATAATTGTCACTTCTGATACTTTTGCTGCACTGCTGTATCAACTCTCCACACTCTTCCATCATGATGGTCATCAGTTCTTGTAAATTATTCAACATCTCTCCTTGCTTTTTTGTAATGATCATAATAAAAAGGCGGTTTAGCTTCAAACTGCTCCTTTTGTTCATCTTTAACGATCAACTTTTCTAGTAGCTTGACTCGATTCTCTACACTCTCAATGTAATCATGGAGATCGAAAAGATTCATTGTCATTTTCTTATTCACTGAATAACTCGAGCTGCCTCGGATCAGGTTTGTTTGGATTGAACCAATTGCCATATTCGTCTACCCATGTTTCCCAACCGGTCCAGTCCAGATTTAACTTGATCGCATTAAGCATATCATGCGTCAATTGATCTGAGCTCTCTAGTGTGATTGGTAATTTACTGTGTCTTATCTTTTTCATATTGCCAGCCACACAACTTGTGTAACAGAGTCTGCCATCGTAACAAACAGACTGCTGCTAAACAATCTTCGAACCAGGTGGCATCTTGCCAAAAATAATTCCAAACTGTCATGAGAACCAACCAGAGTAACCAGGTGACCCAATAACTTAATTTCTTATTTTTTTCTTTTGCTTTCATAATCTATCAACACATACATAACCAGACATCCCATAAACATAATCGTAAACTCTACCATCATATTATCTCATCTATCAGTCCATAATCAAGACACTGTTCAGCATCCCATAACAGATCACGTTTCAATATATCATTTAGGTCCATCATTGGTACGTTGGTGTGTTCCTTGTATACCTTTTTAATTGTCTTCATCATTAGGTCTAAATTTTTCTTCTCATCCTCAAAGTTAGCATACGTCCCCCAAAAGCTACTACTCAATTGATGGATCAACATATAAGAGTTTCTACTCATGAACCGTTTATTCCCAACCACACTGATAAATGTAGCTGCACTTGCTGCAAATCCATCCACGTAGGTGTGCACTGGTACCTTGGATCTCAAGATGGTATCCATGCATGATATGCCAGCTGTGATGGATCCACCACCAGAGTTGATTAACAGCTTTATGGGTGGAGCGTCGATATCCAATGTGTTGGATAAATTTAAACTCTTCGATTCTATCTCACCGAGCTTCTTATTCAGTTCAGCTGCGCTCTCACGATTCACTCCTGCATAGTAGTATATCTTACTGTCCTGTACAGCAATGTGTTTTTCAGCTTTTCCTGGTGCACCTGCTTTCTTGTCTGGATTGGATTCACCCCAATATTTATTCCTCATTTCTTAGAGACTCCTTTTTTAGTTTCCACATTTCATTAATATCTTTTTCAGAGCCACCCTGCTTAATGAAGGCTTGTTCTCTTGTCATTACTGTCATTGGAACATCAGATAGATTCAGAGGTCTACCATATATGTCACATGTAACCTTTTGTCCTAACCAGTCTTTTTTAGACATTCATTTTATCCTTTATGTAATGTAATACATCACTTATGTAAATTGCAATTATGGTAAAGAGTCCAAACCCACTCACTAAAATACTTGGGTGAGCCTCTCCACACAATCCTGTGAAGTGCTTAAAAAAATGTATTATTGATTCAACCATTATTTACCAACCTCTCTTGTTTAGTCATTTATATTCCTCCAAATTTCCAACAATACGGACGCCGTATTGGTCCAGATAGCGGTTTCCATTGTGTCCGTATATTCTCTGTTACCCATACAACAACATACACCGACTTGGGAACGAACACAACAGTAAAATCTCTATGAATGAATGGCAATATGAATCCAAAGCCCCAATAGTCGGGCTCATCAGGATGTTTTGGATCCGGTCCATACCATTTACAATGATATAAAAATCTTCTAAACAGTTCTGACCCCATCTTCGAAGACGTGCTTCACTACAGGAAACCTCAGGGACTCTTTACCGTCCTTGTCCTTGGAGAGTTCAAAATATTGAACCGTGATTTCTTTACCAAGTATCAATGTAGGTTTGTCGTAGTAGCGATTTCTATCATCGAGTGAAAATCCAGATCCAACCGAAACAGTATTTCCTTTGTGCTCGATGATCACATTAGTGAGAGTCTCAATTGTTTTCTCAAGACCAGATTCCTTATCGATGACTCTATAAGGTCCTACCTCTACATCTTGTACAGTGTACTCTTCATCATGCATCTTCTTCATCTTCAACAGAGCTCTGGTTCTCTTGCCTTCATAAGGAGCATCAGCTCTACGGATCATATAGCCTTCCCAACCACTCTCTACTGCACTGTCTAATTTTGCAACTGCATCTGCTTCAGAGTTGATTCTTTCCATCTCTAATTTATTGATATGCTCACAAGCTGCAAATCTCATGATTCTCAACATTCTCGACTGCGTGGTCTGATCAGAATATCCTTCATCAAACTCGCTGAGTGTGAGTGAATCGAAGACGATGAACATCGGATCTTCAATTGTGTAATCTTTACGTTTGATCTGACTGACGATGGCTTTGTAATCTTCATTACCATTCTCATCCATCACACACATTTCACCATCTAGGACGAAGTCGTCTGTCTTGATAGCTTCTAACTCTTTCTTCAGCACATCCAGTGTTGTGAACTCATTACCAGCACGAGAAAAGAATTTTACTTCACCGTCTCTTTTTACAGCAAGTACTCTCACACCATCAAGTTTTCTTGAACCTAACCACCGTTCATTATCCCAATCAATCTTGTGAGCATGGTCTTCAAACTTTTGAGCAAGTGCAACATCAAACTGTGGAATAAGATTTAACCAAACCTTGTTGATCATCTTGGCATCTGTACGAGTCTTGAGATTCTTATCAAGTATTCTATGCATCAACTCAACATATGGTTGATAAAGATTTTCAGCAAAGCCATTTAGTAACGCAATAGCTGAATGACCCGTTACCTCTCTGCTAGCCAACTTGTCTAATATGTCAGAGAAATCAACTTCTGTGCTGACAGGAACTACTAGATCTGAACGCTTCTTTAACTGAGCAGACTTTACACCATATTTCCTATACGGATCATAAGTGTGTTGAAGTACCTTCTTCAGGTCAGGATATTTTCTCAGGATATCCATTTTTTCATTTTTTGAATTCGTGTCGTTGAGCTCGTCAACCATTAGGGATAATCTATCAAACATTAAGCTGGCCTCCCATTCCATTCATTATAGATGTAAGCTTCAGAAGCTTCTACGATGACATCATCGCTGTCCGTCCACTCTTCTCCATCGTTACCATTCCATAATAGATCGTTAGTATCTTCATTGTGGATCGTATCCACTCTAGCTTCACCCATATCTTCGTGAAACTCTATTGAATATTCATCAGCTTTTGGTAACCCAGCGCTGACAAGTAGATCACCAATTGGACCTTGGTAATCAAATGTATCAACATTAGCTGATGATTTAACTATGATTGAATTCATATTGTACTCCTTTTTTAACATGCTCTAAAATACACAAAAAATAGACGCAAGACAACAGTTTATTTTAGATAATTAATTTACGTACCATCGTGTGTGTCCGTCATGCGGCAGCTTAATCAAAAAGTAATACTTACCATCAATGGAAAATGGTTCATTGACTGCAAATGGGTTTGTCTCTTCAAAAACAATACGTTCTTTGAGTATCTCCATCGTCTCTAAAGATTGCACCGGTGCCAGGGATTCTAGTTGGACTGGTCGCAATACTTCAATTTCAAACGGGCATTCTACATCATATGTTGGTAAAAGCCTGTAGGGTACAATTTCTATCGCTTCTTGTCCTGACAATGCGGTCAGGAGCAGTACCATTAGTATTCTGTTAATCTTCATAATGATATCCTTTTCTTAAATGTGTTGCTCAATTCTGTAACGTGACTGCACTTCCTGCGAAACATGTGTCCCTTACAGTTACATGAGTATTTTCTCTGATACGGATCCCACGTGACTGTGTAGCGATCGCCTTTGGAGCCTGTCACTCTCCACTGATTCTGTACTAGGATTTCTCCATCAAATTTTTCAATAACAAGATCAAGTAATTGCTGATCAGTCATTCGGAGTCTCCTTAACCAACTCAACGTCTTGGACCTCAATAATATCATCGCAGCTGATCACAGCTGTTCCAATATACTCATTACCGTCTTCGTCCATACCTTCCACGGTTTCTTCAAAATCATAAGCACCAAACCAATCAACAACATCACCGGTTCTATCCCAGATCACTTTCATATTCTCTACGATTGTAAAATACATATTATCTGTCTCCCAAATGTTCTGGTTCCCAAATCTCACCCGATACCTGTGGGTAAGCATCCCATGGATCATAATCATCCCAAGTGGATTTCCATTCAGACTCTGTCTTTGCAAGGTCCCAACCTTCCTGGAACTCTCTCTCATCGTCTGGTGAAAAGCTTTGTGCGTTCCGTGTTTCCCCAAAATCTTTTTCAGTGACGTCTTGTACTTTGATATCAGGTCCACCATCAACGACTAAAAAGACATCCACGAGTTCGAACCTGTCACGATAGATTGGATCCGAGTACAAACTGAGTTCGTTAAATAAATCATTTTCCCAATACATTGTCTCCGTGTAAGTGTACGACTTACCATATTCTTTATACTGTATGCGATATGTCTGTGGTTGATCAAGACGTTCGTCGTCTTTATCAGTTTGATCAAAATGCTTATCAGTGTTGTATTCCATTGTGCTACTCCTTTTAAGGTTTTTGTCCATGAGAACCCTAACTCATCGCCTGTGATGTCTTGTCACACCACTCAGGACTTTTAGTGATGTGGTTAGTACATTCTACCCTAGCTCGTTTTTACCAGCCTAACTTGGTGAGCTTCAAATGGGCTTTCTCTAATTCATCGGTATTGTCTCCTTTTGATAGTATTCTCCTTTTTTAACATGCTCTAATATACACCAAATATCAACGCAAGGCAACAGTCTTTCTAATCTTTTTTGGTAATACTTGTATCTGAGCGAGTTGATTCATATAAGTGGATTTCTGTATCAGTGTGATCTCATCATCCTGAAACAAAGATTGTAATTTTTCACATGCTCGATAATATCCACTCTTGTTATATTCTTCGTTTATAATATCTCTGAGTTCATTATTTGTCATTAGTTTATTCTCTATGATGGGCACATACGTCACGGTGCGTTGTGGTTTAGGGTTGTACTTGTCCTTCCAGTATTGTTTTAGCCATTGGTCCCAACTACCACTAGCCCACTGACCACGCGCAGTCTTCATACCACGGACAGATCTTCTATCTAATCTCTTTAAGTCTTCTGATTGATCAGAAGTCACAGGCTGTATATATCCACCGGTCTTGTGCGGATATACAGTGTGAGCCGAATACTTCACGACTGTAGAGCAGTCTATACATTCAGAGTAGCCCAGATGCACTCTACTAGGGTCTAACTTAACATCACATTGTTTACAATTCATCACAATCCCCACCCCATTATTACAAAATGAAAAAACAAATATCCAGCCAAGAGATACAAAACCATCTTGACATATTCTCTCCTCACATCAGCTTGAGTTACTCTTTTTTTGGTGTTATATAAATCTTCTTTAGTTACTCTTCTGTTTCCAAATATATCTCTAGCCATACAACACCCACATCACTAATTTGTAGATTCCATACCAACTAAAAAAAATAAACGTTGGTATAGATACCAACCACATAACCACATTAAACCAATCAATTTTTAATTTCATCTTTTTTAAATCCTTTTTTATCGAGCTCATCCCGAACCTTCTCAATTCGCTGGTTAAACTTCTTATACATCTTATTCAATGCTTTCATCTGACCATCAGAGATGCTAAATTTCCTCGTAGCCTGTTTTTCGACACTGTCTATAAATAGATTTGTTCGTATCTCATATTGAGCAGAATAACTAGCCCGTTCGAGTCTACCTCTCAGCTGATTTAGCTTCCTAAAGATTCTTTCTTGGTTGGTACGGTTTTGTACTAACTTGCTTGGATCCTTCCAATCATGATAGGTTTTAATAATTTTATTAATTGCCGTGAACATCTTTGGTGTGATATACCTTCCAGTATCTACTGCAGTCTTCATATCAGCGATGAACCCACGATAGCTACTGCTATCATGTGGTAAGTATGCTTTGTCTTTGAGTATTTTGCCTAACGTATCGTAATTCTCGAGTTTTTCCATGCAAGAGAATACGCTAGAAATGGGTATCAAGTCAACAGTTTTTTTTGTTTTTTGACCCATCCATTGAATTGCTCAATGGAATCAACAGCCTAGATCTAGCTGCCTATTGTCCACGGTTCAACGATCTGTCCATCTTGTAGTTCATCAACATCTTGAATCAATCGATAAATTAAATCCTGTACATCATACAGTGGGGCGTCGTCCGGACCCGGTTCTATTTCATCCAGCTGATCTTGAATCTCTTTGAGTCGATTTAATAATTCTTCAACAGTCATTTTCTAAGTCCTCATTTATCCTTTGTATTTTTTTCCACCATCGTAGCGGTGGTAACCCTATCTTTGGTTTCCTGGTGCTGCAGAACAGGAGAGAGTCCATGGATATAATGATAACTCCCACTCATTTCTGATGGATGTTCTGTATAATCTGATACGACATCGTGAGCCGACTCAATTATTTCGTCCATTAGCTTTTGCAGCTCAGCCTCCTGACTAGGAGTCTTTTTTAATTCTTTGTCCATATGCTTCTATATCTAATTCATCAATGTACCAGATTTTACCTACCGGGTCAGTCACTCGTAGATCTTTATCCGGAAATCCTATCTGATCAACTTTGACGATAGTGCCTTCTTCTAGTAGTCCATCAACGGTGTATATGTTACGCTTGACTTGCACCTTATCGCCTGTACTGACTTTTATCATTATTTTCTTCCATAAACAGGCATCTGTGGACCTCTTTCTTTTTCTTTAGCCAACCGCTTTTTATGCTGAACCGCAGTTCTACCTTCAGTGGCCCACTTTTTATTCAATGCTGCTTTTTTACGTTTTCTGTCTTTAGCTTTTTTGTTTGGCATATTACTTACAAAAATTCCTGGCTGACTCAAATGTACCGTTATTGCTGTAATAACAACTTGGACAGAGTAGCCTTAAATTATCCCTCTGATAGTTTGATGTGTCTCCATCGACAAAATCAATCTTTAAACAAATTGTACCGGTGACGATATTCTTTTCATTAAATGCACATGTGCTACATTCTTCTATAAGATACCCCTCATCGCACAATCTTCGCTTTATTTTAGCCAGCGTGTATGGGCTGGAACGAGATCCCGATAAGATATCAGCGATATCAATTCTATAACTTCCGTACCCCTTTTTGATCCCCACACCAGATTGATTTAGACCCTTTTCAAAAATGCCATATCGTTTGGCATATTTCTTATATGTGTTATAATCGACTCCAATCCACCGTGCAGCTGCTGCATTGGACTTAGTGTTCTGAATGGCACTCTCAATCATATTTTTAGTCAGTATAACCCGCTTACCAGGAATCCTGAGTGGTCTATGTGAGGTTGGTCGATCCATTCCTATGTTTTTTGATACACCGTCTGACGATGTCCAAACGTGTGATATTCACGTGTCCGTAGGTCCTGACCCTCCTGATCATTTATCTTTCTGTGAGCGTGATTATTGTCGTGTCTAGTCTGCTCGAGCCAGAAAAGATCCCCTTCTTCGATTTCATCAAATCGCAAAGAGTCAAATTCAGTCATGCTAGCTTGTGGCGTGTCTGTCCAGATACCATCATGAGCTGGATTATTTTCGGCCATCTTATACCTTCTCCCAAGAAGTTTTTGCTTCTTGGATTATGTCAGCAATGTAGCTCATGAGCTCGGTAATCTCTTTATTTCCGCCCAAATTGTTACGTTCTAGAACATCAAATAGTGCATCCAATGCATTCTTTGCGTGATCTAACTTTTCTATACCAGCTTGATCAATTTTTGGCATTTTGTTTCTCCTGTAATAGTATTTTTTTGGTTTCTTCTTGTTCCTGCGAATCGTCAGTGGGATCGTTCTGAGTTAAGAATTCATCCACGGCTACCTTCAACCGGTTAAGTTCTGACCAGGCCAGTCGTTGAACAAATTCGTCTTGTTCAGCCTCTATAACCACAGTCATCAATTTTTGAATATATGAACCATACTTGTCTGTCATGATTGATTTCCTCTATTTATATATATATAGATATAACTCAAACCGCGATATTATATCTATTTTTTGTCTACTTGAATTAAATCTTGCTCATACGTCTGTAGAGACTTTATGTGAAATTTGAATATATCATATTCCATCTCACCTATCTCTCCGCTATCCTGTATCAGTTTTGATAAATTAACTAATATCTGAAAATTATCCGATGTGAGTTTTTGTGCATCAAACTCTACTACAATGTCATGATATTTTGTGATGTCTGCAGTTCCGTACAATTTAATTCTGTCGTCTAGATTGAACATCGTATTTTGCTGTTCTTCTTTTTTATATGCGTGCATATAATCTGAACCAGAATCTAAATATATCCTGTTACACCATGGTTCTAATTCTCTTAATAAATTAATATCGGTGCGATATACCTTGAACCCAATGTCATATTTTGGAGGGATGATTGGGTTCATCAGCTCATCATGTTGTACCATGTGACCCCATTTACGAATGAAGTTACGAGTACTTTTGAGATTCTGAGCCAACCACTCATCTGATTCTCTACCTTTCATGAAAACTTGGCCTGCAGGATTCCTCAGCGCTCCGTCTTTGAATCTACTGCCACGGCAAGTCATGTGGTATACATATCCGTCCCAGGTCTGTATCAGATCATAACCAGCCAATGCAAACCGATTGAATATATCAGAGTCTTCTTTAGACTGCGGAGCATATAATGGATCGTGTCCACCAATTGCCAGAAAATCATCTTTGTATATAGCCCATGGAGCAAATATTCCATTAGTTTCACTATACTCGTTGACATCACTGCCTTCAACCTGTATCCATCTTAGTAATTCCTCTTCCTTGAACTCCTCGGGTTCTATACCATAATCCATCAGTACCTTTTCGGGACCATCAGGATGTAATGGTGGTTCTATTCGTGTTGCACTGACCACCTTACCTGGTTCTAAAAGTTTCAATACTGCTTCATCCATACCCGGACAGGCGTACATGTCAGCATGATATATCATCACGATATCGTTACTAGCCATGTCGACTAGTGTGTCATATAGGATAGTGTGACCTAATCGGGTCGGGCCTTCATTCCTGTGAATCTTTATATTTGGATCTTTCTCTGCTGTGGCTTTCATCCATTCCCAAGTCCCATCATCTGAGAAGTCATCTGCCCAACAGATTTCATGCCTGTATCCTAGATTCTTTCTGATACTGTTATAGGACCACTCCAAATACTTCAGATTGTTCCGACTGGGTTGTATAAAACTTATTGCTTTGTCGTTCATTTCAACAACCACAGTGCAAACACTACAGCACTCACCCAGCCAACCCAAAACAATGCAATAAACAGAATTGACAACAATGGTTCCCACCACTGCGTCTCTCCATCTTCATTCCAATCTGTCAAGCGCAGTAATACTTGTTTAAGATTTTTATTCATGTTTTTTTCTCCATTTTTCTAACCATGCATCTTCCGTGTAATGCTGTTGGAATCTCTTCCGAGCAGTCTCACTACACAAATTATAAAAAGCTTCACTACTTTTCAATTTCTTTCCAAGCTCAGTAGCTCGTTCGAGGTCACCAACACTTACCGTGGTAAGTGGATGACATAATTCTTGTGTATCCAATCCTTTGTATCCAATAGAAGGTATTCCGTGCCAAGCACAATTCATTGCAAACGTGCCGGCCGCATGTGTTCGCATTAAATGCACTCCAATATTGAATTGACCAAGTGCAGTTATCCATTCCCTCCAATTCATGTAGGCCATGTAATTGATATCTTGGATAGCGTCCTCCTGTGCTTGTTTTCTACCCATAGATGGAGCGGCAATTGGATCTCCTATTTCTCTTGCAACTATATAAGAATCAAAACCACCATACCAAGAAACAAAATTGCCACCAATGATTGTAGCATCAGTCCATTCACTCCTTGGCACCAATCCATCAGGAATCATTAAACTCTTCATCACCCTGACGTCCTTGCAACCTAATCCTAAATAATAACTCACATCACTTTCATTATGACAGTACACCCAATCAGCATCCATAAGACAATTATAATAATGAAACTGATTACCTATATCATAATCTTGAAAATACCAATGTGGACCTTCTTGCATCACAGCCACTTTATCACAGCACTTTCTAATGAAGTCTAAACTGACTTTTGGTTCATTCTTTGGTATAATGACAATCCCCAAATCAAAATCTTCTTTTGGTAATGCATCAAGTGCACACATTGGAGCATCTAGCGCCAAACACCAAGCAACTTCTGTACGAGCGTTGGGGAAATTCCTTGGATACTTCTGATTCGTACCGGTTTCAGAGAAGAATGCTATTTTCACAGTTCGCTAATTGTTTTATAGTTGAGCCGTCTATCCGTTGAGAGAAAGTTCAATATGTTTCTAAAATTTTCATAGTTGGATTCATTCCACTGATTATCATTCCAATCTCCTGCAATGTGAGATTGAAACATAAAAGCGCCTGACCACTCGCTAATTTGAGTAGTCTCGTTGATACCATCACAGCCATAGTATGTTTGTACTCCAAAGTCAATGTTTCTGTTAATCTGATCATGTGCAGCTACCCAGTCAAAGGCTAATCCAACAGCTTGTGCTGACTCTTGATTACAACCCCATCCAGGCATTCTAAACCCAATGGGTCTGTATCCAAACGGTTGCCACTCTTTAAATGCTTCTATCAATCTATCCTGTGCCTGTTGGAAATTTAATTCTAAAAATTCTTGTTCACCTATCCCATCCGATTCGCAGTCGTGATAATGACCATGAGCCGCTAACTCTACCCACTCTCTATCCAACCAAAACTTAATCCAATCCGGGTACTGAGACAACGGATACTTGTGGTGATAATTTGAAGGTACAAACAGAGTGAACTTACATCCAAACTCTTCATTCAGAGCTTGCAGATATCCAACTGACTCGTCACCTTCACAGCCCCAACCTTGCTCTGGATGCAGGTCATCTATTGCTATGATGACATTTTTCAAAACGTAGCCTTTATGGTTTTTAACAGACCAGTATAATCACTCTCTCCAGTTGTGTTAATCTTGTGTCCAAACTCTATCGCCTGTTCTACATTGTTCATCTCATCGATCACATCAAAGACGGGAATGACCTTCGTCCCTGAGAATTTTCTCCAATACGTGTCCGGACCAAAGTAGTTCGGCCTGAGCTCTCTACCCTGAGTACAGTACACTATTGTGGTACCTCCAAAGAGACAACTGAAGATTGCATTTCCACCACACACGCTGATAAACCTATCACAATTTGCTAACAGTTTGAGTTGAAATTCATTATACGAGAGTCCAACTGCTGCATTTGCGTCCTGCCATAGATCATCAAACAGATACACATTATCCATCATGGATGGTAACTGTCTATCTGTAATGACTTTCCCATTAGCAATTGCTGTTATGTGTTCATTCATCTGAGCAGCATTCCGTTCATTCTGATCTATTGCAAATGATGTCTCCCTATTCGTTGGTCTCTTATAGACCACTGCATACCCCTGCTCTGTTAGATAGTCGAACATCTCATAGAGACACTCCACATCAAAGAAATGAAATCTTGGTGGTCGACCATGTTCAAAATTCCAGATGTTACTAATGAACACCATTGGCTTGTCGCTTGGGAAGAACTCATTATTCCGGAACACTGATTTGTATGGTGGGGCCATCCATTGTGAGTAATCTAAGACTGCTGGTTTGTCATGTGGACTACTTCCATGGATCCAATCATTTGGTAAATTACCCAACCCAGCCGCTTGGTTGTCTATGGTACGCTCTGTAAATAATTCTTGTACGTTATCGCAGAAGTAATAAAAAGGAGTCATCCCTGTAGAGGTCACTACTCCCTTCAATTGATTATTCTTGTGTAACCAATAAGCATAAGGAACTGATAGAGCAAGCTCTACACCAAATTCTGGATTTGTCTGTACTATCATGATACTGTCTTGATTACTTGAAATGCTTCTGCATACTTCACACCGGCCTGGATCCCTCGATACCTAGCTAGAATTTTTAAATTTTCTTGTATATCAAATCCAGCTGCTGCATATTTCTTTAATTGGCTGAGGTGACTGTCCACAACATGTACCTTTTCATCATACACTTCCGTGATGTCATTATACAACGTGCACTTCATTTCATTTTCAGTATGTCTTGGTACTGGTATCTGTTCATAACAATAAACATTCTTGACATATCGAGCTGCTGCTATAGATGATTTGTACGTTGCAATGTGATCTTGATTTGAATCTCCAGCCCAGTGTGTATATAAAACATCTATGTTAAGTTCCTGGATGATCTTGTCAATTCCAGATACTGAGTCAAAGCTGAAAGGTACATGTAAATCCTTAAAGTCTAAGAATTTTAAATTTGCTCCCATCCTCTCTGCAGCTGTTTCTGTTTCTAGAAACAGTTCTTTTTGTGTTCGTAAAGTCTTTCCAGTAACACCATCAACGGACTCACCAGTAGTCATTACCAAAACGGTTACGTTGTCACCACTCCTGGAATGGTTTAATAATGTCCCACTACATCCAAACTCTACATCATCCGGATGGGCTCCTATGGCCAGTACATTTTTTATCATTTTATATAACCTCTACTTTCATCTCCGTAATTAAACAACAAGTCAATTATCGAGAGATGGGATTTAAATTCACCAAACCTCTGAGTATAAGTAGGGTGATGAAACTTTTGCCATACCAATTCAATATTTTTTTCTTTGAAATCTTCTTCTTTTATGTATCTCATAGACCCGGGGCCATCACTAGTTAAATATTTATCCGTTGGAAAGGATTCTAGAATATAAAAGATCTTGTCGATGCCTTGTAGATTACTATCTTTACATATAGTGGAAGATAGCACAACTTCAGTATCTATATCCAACTGGATTAAGAAGTATTTTATGAGTGATGTAGACAAATCAGAAATAGTGTCGTACTCTTTTAAAATTATATTTTCTAAATCGTCATAGTACAAATTAAAGAAGGGCGTTTTTTTATAGAAATTTTTTATATTTACAAGGTGTTTATGATTCCAACCGTCATAATTGATTTTAATTTCATTAAATTTTTTATATTGACTTCTATCCAGCACAGGAACTGTAAGCCACATATCACCAGTATTTGTTTTTATCTTGTTTCTATTTCCAAAAAACCCCGTCTTCCCTTTAGGGAATTGCACATCATCAAATATCACAAAGATATCGCTTCTAGATATTTTATTAAAATAACCAAGCCAGGGTAAATAATTTGGTTGATGTATACTCACTATCATTTAGTTAAGAATCCTTTTATTGCATCGCACACAAAATCGACCTCATCTAAGGTCATCTCAACGTGTAATGGTAGTGCCAAGTGCCTATTTAAAATATCATCTGCTACGGGATACTCGTCAATCAAATATTCTTTAAAAATTGGTTGCTCGTGACATGCTGGCTTGTAAGCAGTAGCTGTGGGTATGCCTTTTTCTAACAGAGCTTCTGCCAACTCCGTTCTATTAAAAGTTTTGCTGACTACTATCATGTAATGCCACCAAGAATGTATTTGTGATTCTAGTACGTAATCGTTGGGACATATTAATGATTTTAAACTTTTTAAATTGGTATAGTATCTATCTGCCAATACGTTCCGTTTGCTAATAAACTCATCTATTCTTCGTATCTGAGTTATTCCCAATACAGCTGATAGTTCTTGCATTTTAAAATTGTTAGATATGTGAGTACAATTAGCTCTATAATCCTTACATCCATAATTTCTTATGATTCTGGCCTGCTCAGCTATTTCATCATCATTGGTTGTAATGACACCTCCTTCTCCAGTGGTAACTATTTTAGTTGGGAAGAATGAAAAAGTACCCACGTCAAATATAGATCCAGCCTTGTTACCATCTATGCTAGCCCCAACAGCATGTGCTGCATCTTCTACTAACAATAAATTGTTTTCTCTGCATAGATGCTGAATCTCTTTATAGTCGCTTGTTATGTGTCCGGCCATGTGTACTAACATGACTCCAGCCGTGTCCGAGTCTATATGTTTAGCGATAATATTGGCTGATAAGCCTTGGGATTTTTCATCCATGTCCACTATCACTGGTATATTTCCTGATCTAATGATCGCGCTTATGCTGACTACGAAAGTTTGAGTACATACTATAAATTTCTTGTTCTTTATTCCTGTGGCCATCAGAGCCACTTCCACCGCAGTACCACCAGAACTGGTAGCTATGGCATGTTTTACATTACAATACTCTGCTACTAATTTTTCAAAGTTCTCAACGTTCTTACCTTGAGCAAACATACCAGTATCCAGAATATCTTTCCATTCTGACAGAATGAACTTTTTGTCCTGTTGAGGTATATGGGGCTTAGATCTGTAGAGTTTTCTCATATTCCTCCACTAACGCCTTCACCCCAGAATCCAATGTCGTGATGTGAGATGTGTGAATTGAATCCGGAAAGACGACTCTCTTATTATCAAAAGGACTATCTGGTGAGTTAAAAAATAACTCTGCTTTCTTTTTAGAATGCTTCTCAAAACATTTAATCAAATCAATGACTGTGATGGGGTCGCTAGTTAAATTGACTTCCCTTTGATGTGGATCCATGCTATCATTCCATCGGTGAAAAATCATCATCGTCAGAGTTTTCACAACATCATCTGCAAATGTAAAACTCATTTCAGCCTTTCCATCTCCATCAATCTGTATCGGGACACCATTGTACAGACAATCGAGAAAGTATTGATCTCTTGCTATATGTGAATGTACCCCCGGTGAGCTCAACACGTAGGTTGGTCGAACTATGCAATTCTTCCAAACTGATCCACGGATCTGCTCCTCCAGAAGTAATTTTTGTCTACCATAATCTTCAAACCCACTTAATACTGGATCTAACTGAGAAGCTATACTGCTTACAAATATGTAATTTTTCTTGGCTACACGATCTTTTATTTTGTCAAACTGATCGGTCTTGTACAGGCACATATCTACCACGTAATCTACATACCCCCATGGTATCTGTTTAAGATCTTTCGAGACGTTACGATCTCCTACGAGACATCTGACTTTTTTACTATTGTAGTGTCCTCGTCCTGTCCTATTGAAGAGATATATCATATCACATTCATCCCAATCCGCGAGTATACGAACTACATCCTTACCTATAAAGCGATTGCCTCCAAAGATTAACACATGCATTAAATGAGTTCCTGAATTTCCTCTACTGTGAACTGTTCTACTTCGTTAGAATAATATCCATCCTCGAGAATTTTTTCATGTTGATTCTCACCTACTTGAAGTCCAATTGTTTTAATTTTTAATTCCTCACCATCCGGTAAGTACTTATTAGCCATGGCTTGTAGCAAGTTTTCAATGCTCATGGATTTCATTTCAGGTACAAATGGTTTGGCATCAACTGCTTCCTCCATGCACTGAAAGATTAAATCGACGGCTTGATCGATTGTCCAAAAGTATCTTGTTGCTGTTGGATCAGTCACTACGACTTCCTGTCCAGCTTCAAGTAGATCTCTCCACTTACAGAGAACCGAACCGGTAGAGTATAACACATTTCCATAACGAACGATTCTAAATAGAGTGTCGGGATGTGTCACTTGATACTCTTCAAATATTTTTTCCATGATATACTTAGATGCTCCATACACACCTGCTATCTGAGCGGCCTTGTCAGTTGATATACCCAAAACAAAATCGACACCATACTTTGCAGCCAAATCTAATACATTCATTGAACCAACGACATTTCCTGCGGTACATTGTTTAGCTTGAGTTTCAGCCATCGTAACGTGCTTAAAGGCTGCAAGGTGAAAAATACCTTTGATGTCTTTCATGCAAGATTCTACAGCAAAGTGATCAGCTATGTCGCCGGAGTAGATCTGCACCGCGAGTCCGTTATTGTGGTATCGTTGTTTTAACTTAATTAAATTGCCTTCATTGCGAGCTATTGTAACTACCAGCCCACCTTGGTCTAATATTCGATCTATAAGAGCTCCACCTAAGAAACCAGACCCACCGGTGACTAAATACTTTGCGCCATTTTTAATTTTTATCATTGAATACATCCTCCCATTTATAGAGTTTTTTTTGGTTAAATAAATTGTATGTGTTGAATTCACTCATCTGTGAAGCTTTTTTGTACCACTCATGACGGTCCCTGGCTGGTCCCACATCTCCTGGATTGATCCCTTCTTCACCAAGTATGTATTTTCTCTTCTTGGTATGTTTTCGATTATGCACTAGTAGTATGTTTTTAAAAATATACTGTACAATTGAATTTCCAAACATACGCTGCAATACTTGCATGAATGCTGTATCTTCATGTATAAAGAAAGATCCACGTGGTATATTAACACCCGACTTTACTACTTCTGAAGAAAATACTAGTCCACACCCATTAAACTTTAATTCATTGGTCTGTTGGACGTCTAAATTTTCAACTTTATCGTTGAACGTGTTCATCTCAGCTATGGACATGTTATATCTGAGGCTCCACCATCGTTTCGTATCTACAGTGGACATGTCCACAAACGGCTTATCTGTGAATTCTGGATGTTCTAGTACTTCCCACGTTTGGTCCCACATCTTACACGTAGCAAAGAATGCTACATACTTAGGTGTTTGATCCTTCACTGAGCTATGTAGATGATCTAGTACTTGAAAGGTCTGTCTCGGGATCAGTGCATCACTCTCACCCCACATCAGTACATCAACTTTTGTACAATACTTGTCATTGAAATCTCTTCGATAATCAGCTACTGTATATATGAGATCGGATCGATGATTTATCTCAAAACGTAAATTGTGGTGGGGTCCTACTGTGGCTTCAGGGTGATAATCAAATACTTCTTCCAACAGGGATTTAAATTTCTCCTTGATGTCACTAATTGTTATTTGTGTCTTATCAACACTCTCTAGAGATTCATTGCAATTTAAATATAAATCCACAATTACATTCTCTTTATTGTCTATCACATCTAACGCATTTTTTACACTGTGCAGATATTCACCGACCATCTCGATTTCATACCACTGCACGAGACAACCAATTGCAAATTTGTTTTTAAGTTTCATAAAATTTTCTCCTTAGTGATGTGACTAATTCTTTAGCTGCAGTGACACACGTTCCAATTTTGCCGCTGAACAGGATGCTTGTCTTATCATTAATATTTTCTACTTCTGTTGGTCTGGCATCATCATGATCCCTATTTGGTAAAACGACTCTGTATGTGAACATGGAACCAATGTGTTTGAGTGTTTCAATGCCTGGAAGGTATCCTTTTCCTGACTCGATAAACTTATCGATATTCGTGATCGATGGACTCTTGACACAGCCCTTATTCAATAGATGTTTAAATTCTTCTTGCCAGATAGGATCTGGTTGTTTACCAATATTGGTGTGGTGTATAGCATGAACTACATTACCCATGACGTGATAGTCAGTATCCTGATACGGGTCAATACACATAAATGGTCCATCCATAATTACAATGCTCTTGTTTCTATACTTTTCTGGTAGTTCTACTATTGGTTTTTCGCATAACTCAAACTGGTAATCTCGCTGATCCTTCTCCTCTAAAAATTGATTGATTCCGGCGTAGGTAGCTATCACAGCATGATCAAACTCTACTAAATCTTCTTTCTTTGCTTCTGTTAAAATATTAACATTAACTCCATATCCATTAAGATATTCATAACACATCCGTCTCAATTCATTACTATTAAACAACATCTCTTCAACTTGAATAGAAAGATCACATCCAGGTATATAATCAAAAACTTCTTCATAATCTAATCCCACCTCATCCAAAAATTCTTTATACTGCTCAGCTGTAACCAGACTGTTTTCAGATGCAATTCTATACTCATGAGTGCCACTGTGATCCAGAATAGACTTTCCATACACGTCTAAGAAATTTTGCTCGGATGCTTTTGATGAAAGCGCTGTCTCTACACTTCTTGGATAATGATAACCTCGATGTAACCTGTATTGATTTATGTTAGAAGCTTCTCTAATAATTGCATCGTGTTGTTCAAATAATTCAACAGAAAATCCATTCTTTGAAAGCATCCAGGCAGCTGTGCATCCAAAAATTCCTCCACCCACTACAGCAACATTGGGAAAGATTTTTTTTGTCAGAGTCTCAACCATTTCATTTGCAAATAAACTACACCGTCTGTTATACTCAAAATCTGCTCTCCCAGTCAACACTTTCCATATCATTATATTTAACCCATCTATTGGAGTATATAAATTTTCACCGTTCCAGTAATGTATCTTTTTTGAAGTATTCGTATCATATACAAACTTGACCCGGGTACTGCCTCCCCACTCTACTTCAAAATTTAATCTATCGACGTGGTCATGTACCTTCACTTCTGTGATTGTTTTTGATTCCAATCTATCATAGAGCAAATAGAAGTCGTGATATGCAAGCCGAGATAAAACATCCTTATGGATACCACCACCTGGTTTGGTCCTTTTAATAGTATTGATCCCATAGGGTTTTGAGACCAACATATAGTCAAAATCCTTGTAATTCAATATATCATCCACGTAGAGTTTCACACCATACGCTTCAGCTAACCTGTAGAGGTCTTCTGATTGTTCTTTAGTTGGAGCAAGTGGTTTTTCACAAAAGACATTCAGGCCCTTTTTAATACACAGTTTTACTATCTCGTAGTGTGTATGATCCGGAGTAGCCACAAAGATCCACTCAACGTCTTTCATCACAACTTCATCGTCAAGTACTGAGTGGTTACCGGTAACAACGAATCTGATGCGAGCGTGGGTTTTTATCTTCTCAAAGAGAATACTACCCCACTTACCATAACCTATTAGACCTACTTTAATCATCTGTATAAATAGTTATATGCCTTTTCCATAAAGTGTGGAACCGATATGTTTTTATCAGGTAGCCCATTGAAATGATAAACCCAACCAAGTTTTGTATACAAGTGATCATCTCCCAATATTTCCTTTTTTGGCATACAAGTCATATTGTACTTGTACGGCAACAATTTAAGACCAATATCATGTTTACGCAACATAAAATTTAATGGAGTTTGGTCAGTACCAATTCCATAGCTGGATTGAATGAATTGAATAGTATCTTTATGTTGAGAATAAAATTCTCTCATTGAATCAAAAAACGGTCTGTGTTTTGCATTAACTATTTGGAATCCACTATTTCCATATTCCCAAAAGGGAAACCACTCATTAGTGAAGATACGCTTTTCATAATGCTCCATTCCTCTAAGGATCCAATCATAGCTTCCATCATCATGAACTAAGCAATAATCGTGATTTGTCTCTTTAAAAAAATCGGGACAATCTGGGTGCACTATCGTATCTGCATCCACGAGTAAGATTTGATCATATTTAATCTCATTATGATCCAACAGATCAAATAGAAAATATCTCTGCCATATAATGTGCATCTCATCCATATCGACAAGTGGTTGATCTAATACGAACAACTCTGCTCCAACTCTATCACACCAATGTTTCCATGAGTTTATACTGTACTGATATTCAGGTTTAGATTGACCTGGCTTTTCTACATTTATGATAAAAACTATATTCTTCACTTTAAGTTACCAATTGCTCCTTCCATATCAAAAAACTGTGTACCACTAGCTGATATGAGATCTTCAGGCTTTTCACCTATAAATTTATTGATGGTGATGGTCCCATCTGCGACTCTCTCATCTATGGCCTGTTTTGTTTCACCTGGTGGAAGTCCATAGTCGTCAAAAATAATAATTGGATCATCAAAGTATCTGACACTGTTGTCTATATCCTGCAATACGTTAGGATACCTATGATCCGCGTCTATGAAGACTACTTGGCATGGTGGAAATTCCCAATCATCTTTATATAGGTCCATCTTAATAAACGTGACATTATCTCTACCCTGACAATTCTTCTTAGCTTGTTCGAGATTCCAATCGTCCCAATCTACAGCAATGACTTTTCCAAAAATATGACTGAGTACGCGAGAAGATTGGCCCTGCGAGCAGCAAATTTCCAAGCAAGTCATCTCTTTGTACTTATCATCTGAGAACGTCTCCAAAAGATCCCTTTTGAATTTTCGGCTAGTCGTGTACTTAGCTGTATTCTTATGTTGCACTTCATCTAATATTTTATCATATTGAATTGTATTCATGTCATAATGGTCCTTCACAATCTCCCAGGTTTGAGATATCAGGTTGGTTCTCTGATCCTTTGGTATCCCATTAAAAATCCAATTATATCCGTACTTGACATAGAATGGTGTTTTATCATCACCGTCCTGCCAATTATGTGATATGAGTTCTTTCCTATGCATGTGTGTAAGCTTAAACCCCAATGGTAGATCTAGATTGACGTCGACGTCATTCATTTGCAACCAGTAATTCAGAGGAGTCTGCTCAGTTCCTTTCTTAACTATATTGTCTTGAAGGTTTATAAAAGCATCCGTATTATCGAGATAAAGCTGTTTGAAACCCTGTATGAGTTCTTTGTGCGATTTATTAAAAATGATCACTCCACTGTTAATGTATCGTTCCTGATCAAGTTCAAAGTTATCAAAGAATGGTTTATATCCCTGAATGCTATCATAGATCCATCTCATATTATCAGTGTCTCGCCATCCTGTAAATTTATGATCCGTCAGTTCAAAAAGATTAGGAGCATCCCATTTGATCATACATGTACTGTCTGCGAGAAAAATCTGATCATAGTTGATATTCATATCATCTAGGACGTCAAACGCATAGATAATCTTTTGCCAGTTTGGACGAAACTTGAATAAATCATCTTCAACCGGTTTGGTGAATGGTACGAGTAAACAATCGTTTCGCTCACACCAATACTCCCAGCTCTTCTTAATGTATTCAAAATATCCATAGCCACCATACTTTTCAGTGTTGTCCTGATGGACTATCATTGGTAACCAAACTACATTTTTAGGTGCTGGTTTGCTACGTGATCTGCCATTTCGATAATCATCTCTAGCCATCATATTGTTCCGTCCAATATTCTATCATCTCATCGATGAGATCCTCGAACGAATATTCAGGTTCCCATCTTATCTTCTCGCGTAATTTTGTCGAATCCCCTTTTAGATCCGTGAGTTCTTCAGGTCTGAAGTATCTTTCATCCTGCGTGACGTATTCTGTCCAATCCATACCCAGAGAAGAAAATACATAATCAACTAACTCTCTGACGGTATGAGAAACGCCGGTAGCACAAACAAAATCATCTGGAACGGGATATTGTAATATCATCCACATCGCTTTCACGTAGTCTTTTGCATGTCCCCAATCACGAGTGGCATCTAAATTCCCCATAGCGAGTTCCGTTGAAAGACCTCTTTTGATCTTAACGGCTTCCTTAACCACTTTATTGGTGACAAAATTGGTACCCCGTCTGGGTGACTCGTGGTTGAATAGGATGCCGTTGCTGAGAAACATATCATAAGACGCTCTATAATTTCTTATCAGATGGTATGCAAATGTCTTTGCGCATCCGTACGGTGATGTTGGGATCATTGGTGTAGTTTCTCGTTGGTACCCATCTACTGGATCGATACTATTTCCAAACATCTCTGATGATGATGCTTGATAGAGTCGAGATTTTGGACAGACTAGTTTCATAGCTTCCAAGAGATTCAATACTCCCATCCCAACAGTATTGACTGTATAGATGGGTTGATCAAATGAGATTCTCACATGTGACTGTGCTGCTAGATTATATATCTCATCCGGTTGAGCTTTTTGTAAAACTCTAGCTAGAGACGACATATCGGTCATGTCACCATACTGCAGATGCAGATCACTAAATATGTTATCCAGCCGAGCTGTTTGGTTTTCCGCTACGGAGTTTCTTTTTAAAATTCCATGGACTTCATATCCCTTTGAGAGTAACATCTCTGCAAGGTATGAACCATCTTGTCCGTTGATTCCTGTTATAAATGCTTTTTTCATTTTGTGTACTCGTTTACTATGTTGCAGACTAATGTGATATCATCATGTGTTAGGTCTGGATGATTTGGTAAGTAAAATCCAAACGTGTCGATCTCCATCACATTCTTTAAAATTAACTGTTCATATCTCTTCATGTAGAAGGGTTGTGTTCCCATAGATCCGCAGATCATTGGTCTGACTTCAATGTGTTGTCTCTGTAGAGCTTCTACGATCATGTCTCGTTTAGGATGAATGACCGGGTAAGCAAAATTGGACGTGAACGTATCATCCAAAGGCTCTACTTTCCAATAGCTATTTTTTAGCTGTCTCTGATAATGTTGAAAATTTCTTTCTCTATCGGCACAGACTTCATCAGCTCTGTCTAATTGACTAATACCTAGGAAGGCTTGGAGGTCAGTAGATCTCATATTGAATCCAGAATAATAAAATGTATATAGAGAATTAAATTCCGACACATCCCAGTCTTGTTGTAATTGAAATTGCGTCTCCACGTTCAAATCTCTATCCCATCCATGACTCCTAATGGACTTCAGTACTTCAGATAATCGTAGAGAATTTGTACAGACTACTCCACCCTCGATGGTTGATAGATGATGTCCAAAAAAAGTAGAAAAGCTCGACATGAGACCAAACGTACCGAGTTTTTCATCCTTATATGTGGTCCCTAAAGATTCACAAACATCTTCAAGTAATATTACATCATGAGCAAAACATAAATCCACCACAGCATCCATGTCCGGAGACAATCCCAAAACAGACACCAAGATGAGTACATCAGGTTCATGCATAATAAAAAGTTTCTCGAGATGCTCAATATCTACCGATAAATTACCAAGATCGGCATCACATAATATTGGTTCCAAACCCAACTGCATCACTGGTGCTAGATCAGTAGCCCATGCCACTGATGGGACAACCACTTTTGATCCTCTCGAGATGAGATTATCTTCCAATAACGCTTGTAGCATCAACAGATTAGCTGATGAGCCCGAGTTGCAGAATAAGCTATGTTTGACTCCTAACCAGTCTGACCACTTCTGCTCAAATTCCAGTGTGAGTGGACCCTTTGTGAGTCTTGGGTAGGTCTTCAACCAATCCGCTAATTTATCTATCTCGTTATGACTTATTGTATCTTTGACTAAAGTTATCATAAACTCTCCGTATCCCCTCTTCTAGTGGGGTAAAATTAAAGTCCTTCATCGTTGATAATAGTTTTGATGAGTCAACATCCTTTCTATACTGACCGTCTGGTTTTGTACCATCATACTCTATTTTTAAATCTTCTCTACCACATGCCTTCATTCCCATCTTAGTCATCTCATCTATCGAGTGCACATAATCCGGAGCAACGTTAAGATTACTCACAATGTGATTCTCAATCATATGTTGTATCACTCGAGCTAAATCTTCAGCATGCATGAACTGACGGAGTGGCTTTCCCGTCCCCCACACTTGTATAGAATCCGTTGCCTCATATATCTTTTTAATCAGTGCTGATATGAAGTGGCTGTGATGTTCTTCGTACTTATCATGTTCTCCATACAGATTGCAAGGAATTAAATAACACCACTCTTTCCCATACTGTTCCACATAAGCATCTATTTGTGCCGCAGCACATCTCTTTGACATGGCATATGCAAAGTTATCAGGCGGTGGTGGCCCATTGAACAACTCTTGTTCACTCATTGGATAGCGGTCAACTTTATCCGGATATATGCAAGTACTCAGGATAGAGATCACTCGACCTACGTCAGCTTCATGGCAGGCTCTCAATACGTTAGTATTAATTAACACATTGTCCTCTAGATAATCCACCGGGCTAGCGATGTTATCACTAATTCCACCCACCCTTGCTGCTAAGTGGACTACCACATCCGGATTGTAATGTTGCATCATCTGATGAGCACTTTTAGGATTAGTTAAATCAGCATCCTGAGATGATAGATATATTGCATTTGGCATGATGTCCTTGAGATGCTTACCAACTAACCCAGTTCCGCCAGTAATTAATACGTTATTCCTCATCGCCTTATATAAGTCCATCAGCAACCATCTCATCGATTACAGATCGATCTAATGATCGATCATATTCATTATCAACTCTAAAGTCCAATGAATCAAAATTGCCTCTTCGGATAGCCAGAGAAAGATAAATTGGAAAATTGTCATTTAACCCAAGTATCCTATACCCATCGTTCTTTGCTTGTTCTGTACCGTTGACTTCAAATTCCCACGGTGACATCTCAGGTTGTAAATATCGCAACATATATTCTCTATTCCATGCTGAATATATACAAGATAGTCTGTAATCTGCAGTTTGTTCCAACTGTATCAAATTATCTTGTAATATAGAATGGTGCTTTTTCATTCCATCATTCGTCAGTGAAATCCGTCCGACTTCTGGACGTTCCATGTACTGGGCCAGGTAATTTAATGACTCCAAATTAACAGGTTCAACCAAAAACATATCCTCAGTGGCGTATATGAACCACTCGTCATCTATGGATGAAAAGTACTCTCTCAGACCGGTTGACCATTCCTGTGGATCGTTCCGAGATGCTCCCATTGAAACAAAACTAAAATTGTCTGGAAGTGAAAAGTCTAGATCTCTATATCCCAACACCACCACTTCTTGGTCTTTTGACCAAAATCTGTTAAAGAGAAATGCAAATGGTCTTAGTAGATGATCGTATTTGTCTGATGTGGATATGTAAACCTTCATTATAAGTTTTTCAATGCAGTTAGTTGAGAATAAAGGTTTTCAACTACAGGGTCGTCAAATATCTCATCACTAAAATTTTGTATCCTGGATTTATCATAATTGTATGTGCTGTTAGGTAGACCAAGTTCTTCAAACAAATTAGTTAATTGACCGTTGACGTCTCCATTAAAATCTATCATCCATTTGGATTTATCATAATGGTCGAACGTATAGATGAGTGATTGATTAAATCTTTTCCAGTATTCTAACATATTGAAAAAACCTTCTTCCTTAGATTCTCCTGGATAGTAGACATCTAGGAGCTTCATATATGAATTTACTACTTCAACGGGGTTTCTAAACACTCCTATGATGATGTCACAGTGGTCCACCCACATATCGTGTAATAAAGTCGTTCGAGGATCTTTGAAAAACCAATATTTTGGACCTGGATTCCACCAGGATGAACCACCGGCAGATTCCATGACGGCATGGTTCATAGTATCAATCCATCTAATAGCTTGTTCTTTGTACGTAGGATCCACCTGGATCTCACCAGTTGGTAATATTCCATATGGGAGCTTGCTTCTAGTGTTAGCTTGATGATGTTGTTCCAGATAAGAATCATTCAACCGTCTCACCGCTAAATTTTCCTTAGTCCCTCCAGTACACTCCCCTGCAAAGATTCTATTGTCAGATAAGCAGTTAGCTAAAAACGACGTTCCACTTCTTCCTGATCCCAGGATAGTTATTCCTTTCACATTATTCATTATTTTGCTCAACGGTTTCTGGATATAAGTGATGGTATGATCTTGTTTTCTTTCCAATGAATGGTTCCCATATGGAACCAAAATCTATCATCCAACACTGATCACCTATTTCATTATACATTTCATCAACAATCACATTTGTGGCCATAGACGCAGAGAATGCAAATATTACATCTTCATGCTGGGTTAGAGTAGCACGCATTGATTCTTTTATATCTTCCTTGGCAAGAAAGCAGTCTACAGATGGGATTTCAATGAATCCCGCATGTCTGATCGGAAGAGCTTTCTTATCCGCTTCCGTGACGAACACTAAATTCATAGTCTCCATTTGATGAACCAGCGACTCAATCGTAGAATCTAAACAAGCATCTTCCCAGACTCGAGCGTCATACCAATCCTTAGATAAATTATGCTTTGATAAATAATCCTCAACTTGAGGCTTAATGTTATTCAACATAGGTGCCGTGTAGGGCCAAGTAGCCTTTTGGTATCCTTTATCGTTCTTCAGGGCTGCTCTCAGTCCCTTGGCCATTTCCGGAAAATATTTATGTTTATCTACGTTCTGACCCTCTGCACCAAAGACGCATCCCCATTCACCATCTCCCCATCTCGTATAAGAGAACTTGTGATTTCTTTTTAATAAGTCAACATATCCGGATATGGAAATCGAACTTATCTGCACTTCACCTTTCATTCTATTCCTCTATGATGTGTTTAATCTCATTATAATACTGGTCCCATAAGTCAAATGCTGGTTTACATTCCGCATTTGGGACATTACCCACCGTAACGTCTGGATATGTGTACCCCGGTCCGCTACCAGTGAATAATTCAACTTTATCCTTCCACTCATTTACGACCCATGGTTTAATATGATCATAATGTGCCCAGTGAATTATTCTGCTATCATCGTCCATTAACTTTAATGGATAGTGATTAAATTTACGTGGTATAGATTCCTCTCTTCCTCTAAAGAAATTATTCAGTATCCCCTGATCCATTGCATCTCCGTTGTGGTCTACAATCATTTTAATTAAACCCTGATATACTTCTTGTGTTCTATATTTCTTCCCTAAGACGACCAATCCAGTATTCACGCCAACTTGTCCATATTGAACATTATACTCAAACAATTCACTGACGTCTCCTACACAGAGCATATCGATATCAAACAGGATCACTTTATCGTATTCTGTTTCTCTGAAACTCTCTAATGTCAAGTAGGCCGACTTGCATTCCGCAGCACGATTACCTGCGCCTGGTATTCTCGCAGACATATACTTTGTCGGATCTACCTCTTGGAATGTAACATTTGGAGCTATCGCTTGTATCTTGCTACGATTCTTTTCACTTAAATCCGCTATTCCCGGACTATGGAAAAACTTCACATCACAATTATCAAATCCCTTGATATTCTTTTTCATGGAATAGAGCATCACTTGTGCACCTACTGCATATTTGTCATTGCAGACTGTCGTGAATAATATTTTCATTTAAAACTCCTGATTTTTTCTGCAACGTATTCGACTTCTTCAACCGTGAGTGCCTGATGTAAGGGAATGCATAGTGTGGTGTTTGCTGCTTTCTCGGCATTTGGTAATTGTTCATGGTACTGGTCATAATATTTTACCAGATGGAGTGGATAGTATCTAAAAGTAGTGTATATGTTATTCTCCTTCAAGTACACTGCTAATTTATCCCTTGTGTCTTCATCTTGTAGTTGTATCCAATACATGTAGTAAGATGATTCCCTATCACCTAATCCGGATTCATATATTGGTGTGGGAGTCTTAATCCAATTCCGATCTCCTAAAAACGCATTATAATAATCATGAATTTGTTTTCGTCTGTCTATAAATTCTTCAAGTCTTGACAGCTGAACCATCCCTATGGCGGATGTGATGTCGTTGACCACCGACCTTCTTCCTGGATAGCTGATATCATATTCCCACCACTTCTGATCTACTGAAGATGAATATCCACTCTGTGAGAGAAGACCTAAGTAGCTCCGCGTCTTAATTTCTGCCAGCATGTCTGGATCTTTAGCATGAATGATGCTTCCGTCACCCGTAACTAATATTTTCATACTGTCAAAGGACCAGACTCCAAAATCTCCTAACGTACCGGTCGGTTGACCTTTATAGGTGGTAGCGACACTGCATGCATTATCTTCGATGATCCAGATTTCTTTTTCTTCACAGAGTTCGATAATCGGATCCATATCACACGACCATCCAGCATAGTGAATTAATAGAACGGCTCTAGTTTTATCTGTAATCTTCTCCTCGATGTATGCAGCAGTCGTGTTGAGTGAGAGAGGATCAACGTCGCAGAATACGGGCGTTCCTCCATTACCAATCACAGCGTTAGCTGCTCCTACAAAACCTATTGTCGGAATGATTACTTCATCACCAGGTTCCAGTATCCAATCCAATACCTGAAACATTCCCTCTGTGCAGCTGTTTGTCATCGTGACGTTCTCTCTATCTGTACTGATAAATCTTGAGAACCGTTCTTCAAACTCAGCTGTTTTTGGTCCTGGACCGATCCAGTTTGATTCGAAGACTTCTTTAATTGCTTGGAGCTCTTGTTCTCCCAGACTTGGTTGAAATATATTAATCATGATAAATCTCCGACTAATGCATTAATGTTTAAATCTTCATACGAATATGGTATCATTTGTCCTCCAAACTGAAATACGTTTTTGTTCCAAAAATCTATTGGTGCTGAGTGTAAATCGTATATTTCTGAGTGGGCTACAATCCGAACGTCTCTGCCCAAGAATGGTGGTACGTAAAGATGACTCCGAAAATCTCCCTCAACAAAAAATACACAATCGTTAGCATATTTGATTAGACAACCCTGTTCATCAAATCCATCACATTTATACTGATGCACGTTATCTAAAGGCTCAGTAGATTTGCTATCACCCTCTCTGCCAGTATCAAAGTTCAAATATACGACCCTACGATGCTCTGACAATTCAGATATAACATTCTCATGGTCGATAGTTTCTTTTGATTTGGTGGTCATGAACGAATCTCTCTTAGCTGATTGACATAAAATATAGTCATCTTCTAAGTCGAATCCAAGTTCTTTTTCAATATTTTCTTTATGACCATCCAACTGTTGAATCTCAATTGGTGCATATCTGTTGTTGTTAAGATTCAAATAAGACCACGGTGTCCTCTTCTGACTGTATATTCCACCCTGTTGAGGTCCTATCTTGCCAAACGCACAATCCTTGAGATATTGAGGATCCGAGCTCCATATCCACTTTGGATAATCTAACATCGTTCTGGACATTACCATATTCTGTACGTCCATCTTAATGTCATCGACACACTTTCGGTTCAGTTCCGAACATCCTTCTTGGTCATATCCAAATTCTAATTCAAGCACAGCAATGTAAATTCCAGCTGTGCTTTTACGATAGGACTCAATGTTCGATATTTCATAATACTCATCGGCGTACTCGTAAACAGATTGCAACCCTTTTCGTCCACAAATAATAACTCTATCGTTTGGTTGTTTGTATAGTTGGACCCATTTTCGGATAACTCCCTGCCAGTTAAACATTTCATAGCCAAATTCGCCCAAAAAGGTAAAGATGTAGTCATTACTTTTTTTTCCAATACTCATAAATACCTTTTTCTATTTCATACTTATCCCAAAACTTTTGGTGCTTCTCTTGTTGTTTTTGTGCCCATTCCCACATCTCCACCAATCCATCATATAGTGAGTATGAATCCTCATAACTCAACAATTCAACAGATTTCTCCCATGTGGGATGAGCATCTTTCACTTCATGTCTTTTTTCTTTGTGGACCTTTTCACCGGTGCCGATGACTTCTCTGAGTATCTGGTTAGCTTCATTGATGGAATAGTGAGTCATCCCACCCAGATTGATAATCTGCTTAGAGCAGTTTTCTTGTACACCAGCCTTGTATAATGGTTCCAATGTATCGTCAATGTAACTGAATGCTCGCTGTTGCTTACCATCACCAAAAACTGTCATGGGTTGATTTCTCATGTGCTGATACATCCATATACCTAAGACGTTGCGATATTTATCCCAAATATTTTGTTTTCTTCCATACACGTTATGTGGTCTGATAACACACCAATCCAACCCATGCTGGTCTCCCGCAATCTTGATATCCATTTCACATGCATATTTAGCAACTCCGTATGGGTCAATCGGATTAGGTAGATCGACTTCTGCAAATGGTGGGGTTCCATGACCATAAACAGCCATGGTTGATGTGAAGACTAATCGATTAATATTATAATTAATGCAATTATTGATAACATGTGCTGTTGATAGAAGATTGTTCTTATAATTAAAAGTTCTCATGAACGGACTCAAACCTTCAGCGGCATAGGCTGCCATATGGTATACCAGATTGGGCTTCTCTGAATCAAAGACCTGTTGTAACTTCTTCCCATCGATCAGATCAAATTCATGAAAGATTACTTTATCATTAACATTTTCAATGTATCCACCACTTAGATCATCTATCCCAATCACTCTGTGTTCGGGATGATGTTTTATAATCCAATCCGCAAAGTTGCTTCCTATCAATCCTGCAACGCCAGTTATCAAAATAGTCATCCAGTAATCTCCTGTATCTTGTTAAATCGTTTCCGCGTAGCTTCAAATGAATACACTTTATTAGCTGCATCAAAAGCCTCTTTGATTCGAGAGATCCTGTATTCAGTATCTCCAATACACTTTTCAAATTCTTCTTCTAAGGCAGTAAAGTCATTGTTAGCTGTTTGAGGAAATAATGTATGATGTGAATCATTTACTCCTCCAATATTGATTACACCTAAGATTGCACATTGAATACCTTGTTGACCTTGTTGTGGTTCTGGATCGCAGTTTACACAAAATGTTGACTCTGAAAACATATTCAGAAAGTCTACCCATTGGGTTGGTGAATAACGAGTCTCTCTGCGAGTCACTGGAATGTCATACTTGTCACCCAGATAATTTGCAAATTCTTCAGTGCGTCCCCTTCGAGGTGGATGGGGTGGAATGTAACTAAAAATTCGTTCAAATCTGTTCTGCCTGTAAAACCTTTCATATAAAAAGTCAATGTCGTATGGTTGTGGTAGATAATGAAGTGTGCGACCAACATCATTTTCTAAGTTGGGGAAAATTTCATATATAGATTCCTTGTATGGAATCACTACAGCATCTGCTTTTTGGAATAACTCCATTCTTGCAGTATATCCATCATAAAAGTACAATTCTTTGATCGTAGCATAAATCTTAGCATTGGGATATTTCTTTCGGACCTGATCTATATCATAAATGTGATTGTTCTTCTCTATGACCAAAAAGATCACATCCAGATCCAGCTCTGGAAGCTCGTCCCATTCTGGCCAATTTATCAGATGTCCTTCAAATAAAAATGGGTACGCAAATGGACCCATTGAACATCTGCCATCGATGCTATGATGCCATACATATGGAGAATCATCTACCATCTTGTAGGCTTGCTTATCCTTCACATAGAAGGAATTTTGTATACACTTATCTACTATTAAAGCAAAATTCATTCATGTCCCATTCCGGAAAGTTCTGAAAAGATTTTGTGAATGTGGGTAACGAATCTCTGTGGGGTGTAGAGTTGACTATACAGATTTCTCATGTTCTCTACATAGAATGGCTGTAACCGCTTGTAATCCATTATAACCTCTTTTATTTTTTCATTTAGATCGGACCAGTCATAGTTGACTCCAACATATGTCTCTCCGCTCTTATATATATTGGGTTCAGTTTTCAAAAAGTCAATATTTGGCTTCACTAAAACTGATCCCATCATGCAGGATTCAAGATCCCTTGGAGCCATGGCTCCATATCCAAGTGGAGCTAATATAATTTTACTCCTGTACATGTTATTGTAGTATTGTTCAATTGGTATCCGAACCCCATCCTGGAGTTGTATGGTATTAAATGTTGGATCCAAGGTATCGAATAGAGTCTTTCTATGTGGATCATAATAGTCTGTCTGACAGAGGTCATGCTCGTATACCGGTTCTTTAGTAGGATACCCAAACATGCATGAAACATCATACTCTTTATCCGGATCGTATGCATACCAGTTAGTCTGTACCGTGCTGAGCCAGTTGCATCCACTAAGTCTTATCCGTGGTAATAGATCCGTAATATCTGGTATGGTGTATGTCCCATCACCCCAATAATACCGTCCGTTTGCCAATGGGGTCTTGTAGAGGAATGGGTCATTCAACATAACATTTTTTAACATCAAAACAGCATTGCTTTCTCTGAGAATCTCTGCAGTCCCAATCAGACTGTGGGAATCCTGACCATCTACTATGATGTAATCTCCAGTCACCTTAGAGAGAAATTCTAATCCCTTTTCCACTGATTCGTTGAGTGGAACTTTCTTGTCAATAATACTGGCTTGACCTACAAATGCATAATCGTACGAATCACCGTCCCCGATAAATTCAATCCCAGCCTGGCTAAACCACTCTGAAGCTGCTAGGAATGGTCGAAAAGTTGTTTCGTTTCGATGTATGTTGTACTCAAGTAGTTTAATTTTTATCATTGATTTTTCCAAAATTCACCGGTGGAATAGAATGCATTTTGTTTTTCCTGTCGATCGATTGTCTTGTGGTGAGTTAGGCAATACTCAGGTTCTGTTGGTAGAAAACTGTATTCTGCAAATCCTTCCATAATTTCGTGTACTGGTTTGATCCATCGAATATTTGATCGGTTCCTATGAATACGTGGCTGCCAATCTGGAAAATTAATCCATCCTTGGTCATTGACATTCCATCCCCAATACCTTATATGTTCATCCGTCAGCCCATCTACGGTATTGATCCTAGGGACTAGGAGCAGATCAATGTTTGGATTAGTTTCTAATATTGTTTTAAGGTTTCCAATCAACTGCTTAGTCGGTAACTCATCAGCATCAATATTAAAAATAAAATCACCAGAACACATTTTACGTAAATAATTTTTTTGCCCGGCAAAATCCTTCATAAGATGTCTCTGTTCATAACGAAAATCATGAATACTCGAATAGGTTTCTAACAGCTCTATGGTTTTTTCGTTATCGGAATAATCATCCACAATGACAATTTCATCTTCTGGATCTTTGTATTCAATTAATCGATTAAGCAAACTCTCTAACGAATCCGTTTCGTTGTGTGTGAGTATACTGTAACTAATTTCCATTAGCTGGCGTATTTAGGTACTTTAAATTTTAACCCACGGACGCCTGACATCTCATTTACGATGTATTTTCGATATGCATCTTTCTTTGTAAGAATCGCATCTGCTACATTTCCATATATCTCAGCTATCATAGGTCGTATCTGAGAAGTATTTCTATTTCGGATGGTTGTGGGTAAACTCAATCTAGTGTACCTCTGAGATGCTGCTATGTATTTGCCCTTACTATCGCGGATCTGTTCCACCATATCTAAATCTTCACCTCGAATTGGTACAGCTGCCATCACATAGAATAATCGTCCCATCTCATACTTAGTCAGATAGTTTAGATTGATTCCATGCATGAGTATATTATTTTTTGAATTGACTAGTCGGTCTGATAGACCATTTGCTAGAACCAATACAATTGGTTTTTTATCAGTGGCATCTTCTACGGCATATTTGAATTCAATGAGCGATCCCGGGAGAACATGAGCTCGTGACAATGCCGTGTATCCACGAATTTCACCTCTATGATTGTATAGTCGCGGCATTTTTCTTCATCATTTTTACTCTATTGAGAGCTTCCAGACAATCATAAAAGTTTTCAAATGGGATTTGATTCTCTGTGTCATAACGTTTTTCATAAAATCCACCACTTGGATCCGGATAATTTTTTTGTTCTTCCTCTGGTATCATCTTCATAGGTGCATATGACCACATGGGTTTACCCAGATGATCCTCTATCATGTGAATCATACCTTCCGGAAGTGTCAGTATTCCAGGTATCCAGGTTCTGTCTCCATCTTGCTTTGCAAACTTTCTAATAGACTCTTCTACTCCCAAAAGTTCTTTATCAGCCCCATCACCCATAAATTTATCACTGGATGCGTATCCACAATACAAACACTGTAGCATAGATCCATCCGGCATATTTATCACATGCAAGGACTGCTCTTCACAGAGTGGGCAATAGGTAAGCAATTTGTGACTATCCATTAAGTCACCCTTTTCAATTTTGGAAGATTAAGACTGACCGGTTGAGCTATATGCTGTGTCCGTTCGTCAATAATTTGATTTAAAAGCTGGGACATACCATCCAATGTGAATTTAGATCTGTTGATCCTTCCAAGCTGTTTTGCCTTCTCTTTAATCGCATTGCCGTTTTCGGTAGCATACTTGAATGCTGAAAAGGCCTGATGTTCATCGACAACAAACCACCCAGACTCTTTTATCAAAATATTATCCCAAACAGCTGATTCTGGTATTCGTTCTATCTTACCATCTACCAACAAGGATTGCTCTTTAGTTAAGAAATCTACTGGTCCGGACCAAGCTGAACAAATTACTGGTAAGTCAACCATAGATGCTTCCAGCATTGGGCGGCCAAAGCCTTCCCCATGAGTAAAACTGACCATGCATTTTATTTTTGGATGGTTATATAGTTGATTCATTTCATGTTCTGATAGATCTCCATGTAGAAGATATACCGGTGGTAATTTCCATTCCTCAGGGAAAGAATTCCTGACTCCATTAATTTTTCCTTTTATCTCTACTTTGTCCAAGATCGAAAATGTAGCTCCACTAGTTTTCAATATCAATGCTGGTGGATTTTTCAAATTGGCAAATGTTTCGGAAAATATCTTTATCGTTTTGTAAATATCTTTACGGTCTTCACCAAATCCTCCCTTGATCCATTGACCAACGAAGAGAAAAGCAAATTTTTCTTTCACCTTATCATTAAGCATATTCAAAAATGATTTATCCATTTGGTCAACATTTAATGGTTTAATGATGTCGACATCTACACCCTCAAAGAGTACTTCAATTGGAGTTGTAACTTTAATCTCTCCAACCTTCTGTGTAGATCCATCGGGCATGTTGTTCATTTTATCATATATTGTATTTACAAAACCAGCTTTAGCGTGTTCTGACGGAACAATTACTAGATCCATTTTATTACACCCTTCAATCCAAGGCTGAGACACCGCTGTGGTTTCTATCCCAGCTGTGATTCCAATATTATATTTACCCACATTCTGAAACTCGTTAGGTATTCGCACATCGAAATAAATGTCTGGTTGCCTATCGAGAGGTTGTCTCATAAAACAATCCAATAGCTTTTTGTGTTCGGGATTATCCGGCTGTAAAAAATTTCTTGGGGTGTCTCCCCACCTGACATCCATAACGACAATCTCATACTTATCAGACTGATGTAGAGCGTAAAAGATTGATCTGGCATGATCTCCATATCCGGACCTCGTATTAAACGGTCCCTGCATTGCGACTAGTTTTTTATCCATTGATCTGCTCCAATGTAAATCGTTCTTTAGGTTTCCAATTTTCAAAAGCACTATCCATGGACTCTATAAAACCATCGCCCATGTGCTGTGCAGTCATTCCGCTGACTTTATCGTTCACAAACTTTCTCCCAATTTCCCCATTTCGCTCTCGCTCTTCGGGACCCATGTCATACCATTCCAGAAGAGCATCTCCAGCATCTTCCCAAGTACAACGATCATCAAAGATGTATGGGGTTGGTGGTGACCCTAACAGCGATATGGTTTTTGGCCAAACTGGTCTGACCCACTCACCATGTTTCTTATATTCACCTCTATGATTTGAACCCAGCTCTACATAATCCTCAGCTACAAGGTACTCATCATCCTTTTTGAAACCACATTGGTCTTGAAGACCTCCTGTGACGTTTACAACTATCGGAGTACCAACCGTTAAAGCTTCACAGCTTCCTAGACCAAACCCTTCATTGGATGCAAGGTTGATATATACATCGCAAGCATTGAATAGATAATTCATTGCTTTATCATCAAAAGGGCCTCCTTTATCATAAGTAAATATTGCTCTGTATTCAGGCATCATTGTTCTACAGACTGCTCTGAGATCTGTCCCATTATCATCACTGACTTGTGTGTGAAATACAAGTGCACAGTCTTTCCGCTGCTCTTCTGGTAACTGATCCACCATATGCTTAAAGGCCAAAACAACATCACCGGGCATCTTTCGTCGAATGTTCCGATTACTATACAGGACCTTAAACTTATACTTGTCTAATTCGTAGTGGCTTGTAAAGTTTAAATATTCCGTACTGGATTTGTTCACTGGAAAGAATCTCTTGTCATTTATCCCATGTGGGACATATTTGATCTGCCAATCTTCATAGTCGGGTAGCATCCTCTTATTGATCCCATACGTTTGCTTTGAAATAGCAATCATGAGATCACAGCTCCGATAGAAATTTTCATTCCACAGTGGGTCTGGAAGATCGTCCCAGATATTATTATAGAAGATTGGGATTTGAGTTCTAATCTCATGTTCCATCTGGTACAACCACATCCAAAATCTTGGATCTGTGTAATGAAGTATTGCGTCTGGTCTTTCAATCGCCATAACCTCTCTGAGTACATCTGGGCTTCCATAACCACTCACCGGATAGATTCTCAGATAGGCATCTTTGATACCCGTCTCTTGTTGCATTAACTGACTCATATCCGCCATCTTGCCTTCTTCTGGATGTTTGATCGCTCCTCCAATTTGAACCCAATCATAATGATCAAGTGTAGTGGTTACGATGTCTTTTGAAACGCATGCGACTCCACTGTGCATCCGAAGGTCGTCACTCAACATTAATATTTTTTTCTTTGCCATTTTTTCCTCTTAGATTAGAAATTACTGCCACTCGGTATCAATTGATCCGTAGTTTCGATTCGATCTTTAAATTTTGTATCGTTCAAATACAAATACATCGATCTGTTGGCAAGTTTTTGTAATGTGATATTAGAATTAATAATTTCAACTTTAAAACTATTGTACAGACTCTTCAGCACTTTTACTGATGTGAGTTTTATATTGTTCATAACATTTCTCCGTATTACGTATGTTGTATACATACATATATATGTATATAATTATACAAACATCTAGAAATTTATGATAGGATAATTGTCTTTTTTTTAAATTTTTCTGCATAGTTTAACGTAGAATTTGTCCCATTTGATACAATTCCCTCAGGGATGAATCCTACTACCATGTCAGAAGCCTTAGCAATCTGCTTATTTCGAACAAAGAAATAAGAAACCTTATATGGTCGCCCATATAACTCTTCAGGGAGCACACAGTACAGATTGTATGGTTGATGAAAAGGTGGGTATTCCTGATATTGCACCTCTAATTCAAGGGCATACTTCTTAGCGAGATAATCCGCTCCATCCTTACATCCACCACTAATTATTACAAGTTCATCTTGAATTTTATTCTTCAATTCATAAATAAAATCTTTGACTTTTCGCTTATCTTGATATTTTCGCGACCCTACGATTCCTACCTTCATTTATATCCCTCCGTGATACGAGTATCAACGTGCTTCAATAATTTTATAAAATGGTCTAACCCCTGAATTGTATCTCCATCATAACCATAACGATGTACTGGTCTGACGTTTATATGAAAGAAGCACCCGTCATCTAATTTTTTTGTTACCCTCATATTGAGTTTAGAAATCTTATCCGTGTGCTTTTTAAATAGTTCATTGATCATTTCATCATCGTATGAATCATTATAGAATACGACATTAAAATTTTTATTAACTCTATTCTGGCATTCTGCCAGTTTATCTAGAATATTTGATGTGTTCCTGAATAGCTCAGCCAGTGGTATCCCTACCGACGTCAACAGACCGGTCATCAAACTCCCTCCGTGCAGTGTTCTGTGTTTTTGAATTCACAAAATCTACACGATTTTTTACTTGGAGTGGCTATCTGCTCAGCAATATGCTGACCTTGTGGATCAAATCCCTTCGCCACAAATTCTGACATTGATTGAATCGCTCTGTTCACGCTCACTGAACCATTTGCTGGTATGAATGATTGTATCCTCTTTTGTGGAAAGTCTACCTTTTCATAAAGCCTTCTTTTTACTATGAAGTATTCAATATCAACGTTATTGATATCCAATCCTCGCTGCTCAGAAAAATATTTCTTATACAGGAGAAGCTGAGCTGTTTTGGATTTATCCTTTTTCTGATACTTGTTCCAACCCATAGTTGATGTCTTGATATCTATTATTTTGTATCTGTTAGTTGGTGGATGATACAACACGACGTCTAAATATCCAATAAACCTAATGGAGTCGCTCAGTGGTACGTTCACTGGTATTTCACAACCAACTAGTTCCCAATGCTTCTTGGAAAAATAATCAGCCCTTCTCTTTTTAAAAAAATCTATAATGTTAATACCATCTTGAAAAAATTCTTGCATTTCTTCTTTAGATGCTGGTTTAGAGTCATATTTCTTTACAGCCTTTTGAAATTCAACGACCATTTCTTCTTGTAATCTAGATGGTAGGTCTAATGTGTCTGCGATCTTTATGGAACGATTGTACATGCAATCCAAGTATTCCTGTAACACTGTATGCATGGCAGATCCAAACACCAAATAGATGTTAGAATCCTGTTCCGCTAGTTTGTCAACATAACGAAGTTTCCACTGTAATGGACAATTATGCCAAAGTGACATCTGACTGTAACTTACTCTGCTCATATTTTTAACATCTTTATTTTTTTCTCTTCAGTACCATATCGAGTCAAGATACTAAATAGGTGTTCTTTACCTTGTTGGGTTTTCATCATAAGTCCTAAGTATTCCTCGGTTTGTTTGCTGCTCTGTTGAAAGTGTTTATTAAATAATTCTATCAACCATCCCTCATATTGAGGTTTGGTCTTACTTTTAATGTATCGATGAAATCGTTTGTTCTTTGGAATTAATGATGCATAGAACTTATACACAATTTTGGGTTTAAGCAACGATATACTGTATTTTTGAAAATAATTTACAATCTCTACGAGTGCATCATTCATAGATAAAAATCGATTAATCATATAAGGCTGGAATGCCTTTTGATCCGACTCTGAGAACGTGTCCCAGTCTCGTTTGTTATGATTGACTTCTCTGAGCCAATCGAATAACTTCACTGGGCTGTTTGTGCGTCGACCATGTCTTTATTGACATGACCACATTTCTCACATGCAAATACGCCAATAGGCACTAACGTTTCCTGTCCAGTGGGGGAAACTATTGCAGAGAGTTTTTTTATAATCATCGTCTGCTTAAATGTCTTATTTGAGCATCTTTCGCATTCTACCGTCGTGGCTCTGGAGAGATCCAGTTCTTGTTGGGATTTCACTTCTTCCTCCTGGGAGCTTTCCTCTTCGAGGATTTCTTCCGGACCTTTTTCACTCTCTGGTCCTCACCCGATCGCCTGTCATATCCAATCCAATCAATGACTGTACCGATTGCTTTTATAAAACTATTCATGTTATTTCTCCAATTTTAGTATATTAATGATTAATGCCATAAAATTTATCTCTTTGTCTACTGCATGAGCATCCTTGTATTGTGCATCACTAATCTTTAGAATTGCATCTGGAACCGCATTTGGTGCATAAGTATCGACTTCATCATACAGCAGTCTAAATAATTCATTGTAATCTTCGATGTGATTATCAGCAGTCAACTGTCTGATGTCTTTGAATGGACTTCTATTAATAAGTAGTTCGATTAACCGTAACTTATAATTTTTTTCTATAATTGATGATGTGTCAATTACCAGCTTTTTATTAACGACCTGTCTCTGTGTGGAATTTATCACCTGGCGGATGTCCGGATACGATGCATTCACCAATACAGCTATCTCATCAATCTGAAAGTCTACTCCCTCTCCGTGCAATATCTTGTATAGATGCGATCCTACGTCCTTCTTGGATGGTGGTGTTATATTGTATGATTGACACCGCGATTGAATTGGATCAATAATCCGCTCGACATAATTACACGTTAATATAAATCTTGTATGTTGACTAAAAGTCTCCATGACATTTCTTAGTGCCGCTTGACTGATGGGTGTCAGATAATCTGATTCATCTAGGATGACGACCTTCAAGGGTTTAAACCCCACAGAAGATGCAAACACTTTAATCTTGTCTCTAACGGTGTCTATGTTCCGTTCATCGCTAGCATTCAGATAGAGATAGTCACATTCAATATTTTTCACTATAATCTTTGCTAGTGTGGTTTTACCAGTTCCAGCTTTACCGTAAAAGAGTAAATGTGGGATATCTCCACTCTGTAGATATTGAGTAAATTTTGACTTTAAGTGATCATTACCAATGTATTCACTCAAAGACTCTGGTCTGTATTTCTCACACCAGATGTATTGGGTCTGTCCCATTAGTCCGTATCCTGTAGTGCTGTTAAATAATACTCGCTGAAGTAGTCCCCTGAATCAAATATGATGTGAGCCAAGCCTTTCTCTGAAATTCTCAGTTTGGCTGATTGACACTCTCTATTTGCTGCGAGGATCTCTTTAAAGAAATTAGCATTGAAAGTTTGATTTTCTGGTAAAAACGTTTCGTTAGATTTTACCGGAATGGTAACTTTATGTGAATTCGTCTTAGAGTGTCCAATAACAATCTTGGCTGATCCGTTATATACAACCGTGAATGTTTCTACATCCGACAGTGCTGACTTGCCTCTGATAAACGTGTTGATAAAATTGCCATCTATGTCAATTTCTGTTTCAAACTCTGGAAGACTTTTCAGGTCTGGTGGTGTGGGGAATACACTCAGATCCGCCAATGCATAACTCACCTCGGAGTACCCACTAGTGATCTTCAATGCAATTGGTTTTTCATCTATCGTCAGTATATTCATATCAAGATTTCCATCCATAACGCTGAGTAGTCTGGACAGTAGATTGGTTGAATATACCCCTAACGCGGCATTTTGAAACTGTACGTTCTGTACGATTACCTTCCCAAGCAATGCCTTGTCTGGAGTCATGAATGATGTGTAGAGATGGTCATCTTTGAAAACCCATTTCACAGAATCGACGGTTCCCCCGAGACTGTATTTGAGTATGAATCTTTCTAGCTTAGTCTTATTCACCTAAATACTCCGGAAGTATACCTTCTTCTGTATTGTACCCACCTGAGTAGGTTCCAAAACTGTCACTACTACCCACGATGAACTGTGCCACTCTGGACATCTTTTCCATCACCATTGGTCCACCTCTATTGTAGAGCATACCGTTAATGTGACCTTTATATCCAGAGTCATATAGACCACTCAATACAAATACACCATTTCGGTTCAGCGTTGATCTCGTAACTAACCAACCAACTGTACCTTCAGGCATCTCCACATATGCTGGTGACATGAAATCATAGATACCTTTTTCAAGATTCCAAACCTCATGATGTCCCTTATCGGGTGTATACGCACGGCTTATCTCTACCTCTGTGCGATTCCGATGATCTTTATCATGCTGATACAGAGCAAACTCCGTTTGCTCGTCGACCTTCCAGATCTTTTCCAGCCGAATATCAACTGCGTTTGGTTCTACGTGTTCTTCAAGAACACCCGTCATCCAACCATCCTTGATGGCTGTTATCGGATTAATAAACATTATCTGAGTCCTCCTTCAATCCCTTTATAGATTACTGAAATTGCGTCATGCTTGTGTAATGATTCGTGATGTGCACATACAACCGAAAAATCTAATACTCGATCATCACCATCCAAAGCATCATATGCTATCCTGGCTGCGTCTTCACAGAACAGTAGGTTCGATCCATTCAATCGAGCAAATTCTGCTTCGTCCTCACGTTTACACATGACAAGTACTTCTGTTGGTATAGCATCTCTCATCATCTCAACTAAATCTTCAATTAGTAAAACATTATTGGGATCTAATTCCACAGTGACTGTTGCCGTACTGCGTTGACTGTGAGAAACAACCGGCTCACCAGTTTGTTCTGTCACATACTGTCCCATCTCATAAGAACATGGACAGGCACTGGAATACACATAGTCGACAGTCAGATATATTTTAACCTGATCATCATCGCCCATACGACCTTCTAAGACTGAAGAGTAATATTGCCACCCTTCAAGATTTGATCTCAATGACATTTGTGTCATTGGATAGTCAAACCTAAACTTTACATATGATTCCTTTGATTCTAATTTTTCCTTATAATCCTTCAAAACATCTTGTAGGAGACTGACGCTCAGACTTCCATCTATATGGTCATATAATGTTCTAACTAGCCGTGACATGTTAATGCCTTTGGTCTCACTTGTCAGAGACACATATGCAGAGACGTTAGTTTTCAGCTTGATGGGATTCCCATTTCTAGCTCGGTATCGGATTGGAATTTCCACTCCCTTTACTCCCACTTTCTGTATGTTAGTTTCTGCTCCCTTAGCGACCAAATAATTTTGAACGTCTGGAAGATTATCCCAATCTACATTCTGGGGTAGATCGGTTTGATGTACTACGTTTTTAATAGAGTTGTTCTTAGGCATTAATTGCTCTCCATGCTGTAAAGTTATGATCGACTGACTTGAGCTCATCTTCAGTCAGGACCTTATTAAAATCTAATTTTTCCATCACGATTTCATCCACATAGCCATCATGGATCTCGTTTCCAGTGTACCCATACACGAAAGGCATTGACGTGTCATTTGACCTGATGAATTTATAGTCACGATCGTAATAGTATTGTAATTCATTCACCCCCACATTATCTGAACCTAGCAAGTGCATCTCCTTTCCAAACACATCGGGGGTCATCTTATGTTCGTGGAGAAAGTCTATACATTTTATTCTACCTCTGCTACAGTTCCCACTATCATGATGATTACCGTGAAATGATTCCGGTACAGAAAGTTTAGAAAAGCCTATCACATCAATATCTTCTAACTGTACTAGTTTTTCATAGCACTCTAACCACTCGTCTTCAGATTCACCTTGTGGGATTGCCATAAACCGTGTTGAGTCATATCTGTATGGATCCTTCTTGTGTACGTATTTCATAAAATCCTTAACTGATGCTACCGTGTCCGGACCATTAAACAGAATATCGATCGCACAGATTTCGTCCGGGTCCACCAATTTGGCTGCATCCAGCACAAGGTCCTGTGGTACTCCTCTGCCTTCTTCTTCAAATTCAAATGCTGAATTATCCATGATCAGATATTTGCTTGAATTAAAATAAAATTCCGCATATTGTTCATCTTTGTGTACCATGTGAGCCAGACAAAGATGTCTGTCCCCTAGACTGGCATGGCTCTCCAGATGTGGAGTGCTGGTTATCATACAAATATCAATCTTCAATTATACCTCCTTGAATATTATCTTCAAATACAGAAACCTTCCAGTCCCTGTACTCACCATATTTCTCTCTGAGTTGTTTGAGTACAGTCTCAGCTATCATCTCACAGCTGGAACTACCAAATTTTTTCATATACTTCCCGGGATACTCATCATCTATAATCTTCATGAGATCCATCCGCAACATAATAAATTCTATCTCTCTATCATGATGTTCGACTCCACACTCAACGTAAAAATGAAAGTCGTGGTGATGCTCATGTTTAAGAAACCCCACTTCTGGAAAATGTTTGTCTGCTCCTGGCCAATTGTGAGTTCCCAGGACAGTATGTTTTACTTTAATTCTTGCCATACATGTACCCCTCAATCTGTTCATATAGGTCATTAAGGTTACCACAATTATCAATATAAAAATCACATTTATCTTTTGCTGTGGTATTTACAAAATCTTCTGATACGTGCTTGCTTTGATTTTCCGTTAAACCAGTTCTTCCACCTACATAAATTACACTTCCGCCATTCTTTTTGATCCAATCATATTCAATTTCAAATCTCACATCCGATACAACCAGTTTAGTTTGACCATTATTGCTTAATTCGTCCGCTTTCATCTGTATCGAACTTTCTATCCAATATGCATCAGAAACTCGGTATCGCATATCCATACCATATAATTGTAAAAATCTTCTAATAGAAAATTCTCCAATCAAATTTCCTGCATTGTCGGTCAAAGACAAACCTATATTCTTATATGACTCGAGCGTGTGTAAATCCATATCCAAATATCTACACAGATCATCCTTCATGGCATCTGCTGCAGCTACACGATTAAAATCATAATTTTCAACTAAGTAGTTAGCTATGGTATCCTTACCAGAGCCACCCTTACCACATACACCTATTACATTCATTATACCTCCCTTTCTGTATCAAAAGCAATTATGTGATCCCTACCAGTCATTCTGTATCCCCTTTCGGCACAAAGATCAAACACTTTAGGATACATCTCTATAAGAGTCTCTCTCGTATCCCCTGCCGGCATGATATATGTTTTACTTTTTGGTATGTTCAACTTAACTCTAAATGCCTCTATTTCATTAATATTTTTTTCTGTTCCATCCCACACGGGCTTAAAGTGATAATCGGAATGGTATGATATTAGCTCTTCTATTGTGTCAGAATGTAGTCTATATCTGTTATGTATGTCAACAAATTTCTGATCGACGATCTTACCTTTTGGTGTAACAGCTCCAATCACTGGAACCGAATTGCTGAACTTGGGGCTTATGCTTAACAAGTGAATTGGTATATCTGTCTCGATGGCATGTGATCCTTCCGTTTCCATTGTAACAAATATGCCTCGATCATCAGCAAAGTACATTAAATCATTTACCAACTCTCTATGCATACTCGGTGATCCACCGGTGAGCATCATTTCATCAATATGTGGATTATCATCATATATCTTATGAACATCTTCCCATGTATATCGTCCCTTCTCAGGATGAATACTGGTATACCAACTATCGCACCAACCACCTTCTCCAAAATAACATCTATGAGTGCATCCTGTTGTTCTTACTGCAATGGTTGGTATACCAAATCTGCTACCTTCTGATTGTACACATCTGTACAATTCTAATATTGGAAGGATTTTAGACATAATATTCAGCCATGTTATCTTCGTGTTCCCATACTTGACATTTGTGTACTTTAACTCTACCATCTGTCTCTTTGTGTACGATTTCTTGTAAGTAATTTCCAATCAATTCTGCAAACTTCTCACACCCAACTCCACCGTCAAGTACTCTCAAATCAATCATACCACGCTTGTCCATTTCTTTAAATAATTCGAGTTCTGGATCATCAGCTGCTACGCATGTTGTATGATCAAACATGTCCTTCATCCATTCTTTAACTCCATTACGTTTGAAACAACCAAAATCAATAACCCAACCTCTATCATCAAGTTCACCTTCAAACCATACTTTAAATGCAAACGCATATCCGTGAATCATATTACAGTGTGAATCAGCTTTCCACTGACGAAATGCTGTACTGTATCCGATAAATCTTTTATAGCTTCTATGTTTACTCATATTATTCTCCTTTGATAGTTATTAACTTAACCATCATTGTTGTTATACACAACGTTTTTTTTAAAAAAATCTCATTAATGTGTTTCGTGGATCTACTGGTAGCGCCCACTTCACTGCTTCATAAAAAGTTTGAATCTTGTTGAAAGCTAGTTTTTCATATAAAGTGTTTATGTCGATAAATTCTCGCACAAATGACATTATCTCTGATGGGTTATCCGTCGCTTTAAAAGCAATCTTATTAATACCGTACGGATTAGTTTTGAGGTAAACCCATTTGATTTTATCTCCCCCTACTATTTCTGTATACTGAGTATCAGTAGTCACATCTTTCAACATTAAATTATAATTGATTGCAGACCGCACATGTGCTGGAGTACCCTTGATTGATTGTTTATCCGGTCCTAAGAACTTTTTAATTTTTTTAACACCAGTGGACATTGCAATATCTTCTATGGGTTCATTTTTCATATTCTGTTTAAATGATATGACAATGTCATCGATACTATCTTTGTCCTTACCTTTCAACAATCCAGTAATCACATCAGTAAGTAATACTTTGAAAGATTTAGGAAAGTTACTCCGAACGATATCAATACCTTTCACTAATAATTCATCTACTCTCATACCTTCCTGATCAATGATCCACAAGCTGTATCGTTTCTTACTGATGAAGATTCCATTTGGAGCTATCACTTCTTGTTTGAATACAAATCTATGGTCGTCTAAATTAATCATCCGCTTGGCAAACATACTTAATGACTCATTGATATAATCTTGGAACTTTTCACATTCACTTAGAGTCAGTTCGACCATCTTATCATGATCACTCACATCTACATCGGCGTTGTTTTTTTGTATTAATGGTAACGCACTGAAGAACAGAGAGTCTGTATCGATGTATATACAGTAATCTTTTTCCTCTCCAAGTTTTGATTTGTAATAATAATTACCAGCTCTTTCCGCATACTTAATCATGGACTGACCGGTCGTCGTGACCGACATAGCGTTATCTAGATCATAATAGCGAAATACAGGTAAAGCTGCGGCTCCATACATTGAGTTCAACAGAATTTTTTGTGTATATTGTTTTATATCAAAGATATGTGCATCGCTCTTGTTTCCCTGTTGGAAGAATTTCTTTCTAAGTTTTTTGAACTCTACCCGTTCAGAAAACCATTCATTTAAGATTGAGGGAATCAAACCTTGAATGTCCGTTCTATACAATATCCCATGGGCTGATATAGCTACTTTGTTACTGTCGAGATATTTTGTCATTTCTTCGTGGTCGTAAGACCCAATCAAGTTCCCTTTCAGATCCTGTACTTGATAGTCAGTTTGTTTCTTTGATGCAAAGCGCTCTGCATTCCATCCAATCACTCTTCCCACCTTGGTCTCAGGAGAAATATTTAAACTCATCATGATATTTGGATACATACTCGCTGCATCTATGTCGAATACCCACTTATGCATTCCAACTTGTGGTGACTTTACGAATGCTCCTGTGATGCGCTCATCTCTTTCTGAGTGTGTTATGTACTGTGTATTAGCCTTTGATGGAGCTATGATACCTTTGCGTTTCAAGAACGTCAGTATTGCTCCATCCAGTAAATGTGACGTTGAATATATACTCTCGTATGGTACATGACCTTTATGTGCAAGTGACTTTGCTACATCGATATAATTTAATTTTTCGTCTAATAATTTAAGAATCACGACGTCGTTAATGTTATACTTAATGAACAGATCCATATCCTTTTCATATAAATCATTCAATGTGCCTTCATATTTTATCTTTTTGACGCCTACCTCAAGGTCTCCAATATCATCTAATTTGTATGATGGGCGTTCACCCATACTGAATTTCATATACAGTCTGTAATAATCCAAGCTGGAGATCCCTGCTATCTTGAAGACGTTTTGTCCTTTATTGAAGACGACCACACCTATAGGGGATACCTGGTTAGCCATCTCGGTACCAAGAACTACACACATCCTGCTATACAGATATGGAATATCAAATTTGTCAATGTTCCAACCACTCAATATTGTGGGATTAGTTTGTTTGATCAATCTGATGAAATATTTTAATAATTCATCTTCTGTGCTGAAGACTTCTATCTGTGTGTTATCTTTGGATTCAAGTGTCAGCTTACCTTCCACATCAAGTGCACCAACGTAGTACATATCATCCTGTTGATCATATATGGTGAATGACAATACTCGATTAATTGGATTCTGCCAGTCCGGAAACCCTTCCAAGACTTCAGTTTCTATATCAAAAAAGAGCACTCTATGATTAATTGACGGCTCATCAGATTGATGATACATATCAACTAATGTTCGCATCTCTGGATGGATGTCCGCTTCAAATAACTTAGGAGTATCTTCTTTTTTCCAAAAGGTTACCTTTTTAAGTTTATCTCCATACAACGAGCGCATGTTTCCAGACCGATCTTTCTGATAGGCGTATTTTTTAAACGGAAACATGGCATGACCTTTTTGGTCATCCCATAAGTGGATTATTGGTTTAGAGCTTTTCCAGCTGATGAAAATATTTTGATACACGTATTAATTTATAACCTTTGAGTGAGGTTCCCAACACTTATTTTGCAAGTGGGGGATATATTTCAACCCCCCACGCGGTTAATTTTTAGAAATAAACCGATAATGCTACGTTGTAGTATCTTGGTGTCCCCAAGAATACTTCAGCGTTATGAGCTAAGTGAAGTTTATCACCATACCCATTGTACTTACTATTATCAACTGCATCTTGTACATATACATCGTCAAGAGCGTTGAAGACATGACCACTGAGTGTCATGTCGTAACCACCAATTGATGGCAGGTTGTATGACAGATGTAGATCGAGTTTTGAATAGCCAGGAGCTTTCCAAACTTGAGCTTCATCGGCACCATCTCCATCAACTTCACGAGAATCGGGAGACCAATCAGCGTAATTGTCATCATACACATTGTAAAGACCTTGTATAGAAAGTCCCTTGATTGGTTTAATGGTTAATCCACCAACATAAGCGGTTTGTGGTTGATCACCAACCATTAGACCACCAAGAGCATACTCATACTGAGTTGTAGTTTGACCAATAACTTGGTTATCGTCATTATACTCCATCTCTTGATAATCACCTTTGGCATCACCATCGAACTTCCAAGTACCCTTACTGAGTGATAAGTTCAAG
>TARA_R110002020_G_scaffold97708_6_pt1 | contig 57084 bp, 35 predicted proteins | sample TARA_R110002020 | Tara Oceans TARA_R110002020 (sample SAMEA4396489) | marine metagenome | biome: Westerlies Biome; feature: [MES] marine water layer (ENVO:01000295) within the mesopelagic zone...; material: water (ENVO:00002006), including particulate matter (ENVO:01000060) such... | reverse complement strand
GCCCCTGGGGATGTTCATATCCTGTGCCACGGACCAGACCCCGGTCTTGGGGTCGTAGATACTGGTGCGTTCGCTGGTGGTACCACCGGCGGACAAGATCCGCCCATCCGCCAGGTTGTTGATGCCCGGACAGAACATATCGTGGTCCGTATTGGACGTAAATTCTCCCAACGCGGTGCCATCGGGCCCCATAAAGGGGTCATAGATTTCGGTAAAGGTCATGCCGTCCCCGATCTCCATAAAGGTATTCCTGAACTGGGACGACCAGGTGAGCAGACGCCCATCCGGGAGGTTCGCCACGGCCACCGGAACGATTCCAAAGGGGACAGGTTCGCTGAATTCACCTACTTCGGAGCGATCCTGTGCACAGGTCGCCACAATGGCCAAAGAACTCAGTAAAAGGATAAAATATCTTTGAAGGGGGTTAAATTGTCCCATTTAATTTCGCTTTAAAAAAACTGTTAGACAAAGTTAAACGTATATAACGGGGATGTTTTAATTAAAACGGTGAAATCGGATAATTACTCGTTTAAAAACAGCCCAAATTATAAGCATGCTAGTGGAATTGGACAATAGGGGTTTTTTGTATTTTTTTTAAATGTAACGCAAAAATACAACAACATTTTTTAATTATTGTCAGTTCTTTTTACGGTTTAAAAAACGGCCGTTTTTAGAAGTATATTTGCCAAGTGGGAGGTGGTCGTATATCTTGGAAAGTGAATGTTGAAGGACCCGCTTTTTGAAAAAAAAAGAATGACCCAAAATCATCTTTAGACGATTATTTTGGATCATTAAACGAATTAAAACGTCATTTTTCTTTGGAACTGCATGGGTTGGGTATATTAGCCCATCTTTCGGTTCGAGGAAGAAAAATCGACATTAAAATAATGGAATTATGATCAACGATTACGTAACCAATAATCTTCACAAATACGCTTCCAAATGGCTTGTCCTTTTAATAGATCTTTGTACGGTTGCCATTAGTTTTATGTTCTCTTATTTCATCCGGTTCAACCTAACGCTGGATTTTGATATCGAAAAACTGTTCCTCCAACTGCCCGTAGTGGTGCTGGCAGGGCTGGTATCTTTTTTGGTGCTGGGTTCCTATAAGGGAGTGGTCAGGCATACGGGCCTTAGGGACGTTTACAATATTTTTAATGCGGTCTGCCTTTCCAGTATCCTTACCATTTTTGTGGTACTGTTCAATAAGGAAGAACTATTGGTGGACGAGTTCACCATTCCACTTTCCATTATAGTGATCCACAGTATGATCAGCTTTATGGGGCTTACTGCCTCCAGGTATATTGTAAAGACCCTTTATGGAAACTTTGTAAAAAGGTACAAGGAGACCAAGAACGTTCTTATCTATGGAGCGGGGGAATCAGGAATACTTACCTACAATGCACTTTCCGGGCATTCCCAGAGCAATGCAAGGGTGGTCGGATATATAGACAACGACAATCTTAAGGTGGGCAAGAGCATCAACGGGGTAATGGTATTTTCCAAAAAGGAACTGACCGAGGAATTTGTAAGACAGAAGGAAATCTCCGAGGTTATCTTTTCCATACAGAACATAGACCCCAGCGACCTAAGGGAACTTGTTGAGGGACTGGTGGACTTTCCCGTTCAGGTGAAGATCGTACCTCCCGTAGAGGATTGGATCAACGGCGAGCTTAAGCTTTCGCAGATCAAACAGGTACAGATAGAAGATCTTTTGAACCGAAAGCCCATCACCATCAAAAAATCCAAAATTTCGGAAGAACTGAAGGGCAAAGTGGTGTTCGTCACGGGAGGGGCCGGATCTATAGGCAGTGAACTGGCCAGACAGATAGCGGGGTACCAGTACAAGTCGCTCGTGATCATCGATCAGGCGGAATCCGCACTGTACGACCTGCAACAGGAACTGAAAAGGAACGGACACCATAATTTTATCCCCATTGTTGCCGACATCAGGGACAAAAATAGGATGAACCACCTCTTCCAGGAACATATGCCCAATATCGTTTTCCATGCGGCCGCTTATAAACACGTGCCCTTAATGGAATACAATGCTTATGAGGCGATCAAGATAAACGTTGCCGGGACCAAGGCCATTGCAGACCTTTCCATACAGTATAACGTGGACAAGTTTATATTTGTCTCCACGGACAAGGCGGTAAACCCCACCAATGTGATGGGCGCTACCAAAAGGATCGCCGAAATGTACATTAGCTGTGCACAGCATGAGGGCAAGACCAAATTTATCACCACTAGGTTCGGAAACGTGCTGGGGTCCAACGGATCGGTCATACCCCTGTTCAAAAAACAGATCGAAAAGGGCGGACCCCTAACGGTGACCCACAAAGAGGTTACCCGCTATTTTATGACCATACCGGAAGCCTCCCAATTGGTACTGGAAGCTGGCTCCATGGGGACGGGTGGGGAAATCTTCCTGTTCGATATGGGAGAGTCCGTAAAAATTTTCGACCTTGCCAAGAACATGATAAAACTTTCGGGCCTATCCTATCCCAACGACATCGATATCAAGGTAACGGGACTGAGACCAGGCGAAAAACTCTACGAGGAACTTTTGGCCAATGGGGAGAATACCTTACCAACGTACCATAAGAAAATAATGATAAGCAAGGTACGGGAACTGGAATATACCAATGTTCGCGCCAAAATAGACGAGCTTTGCGTGAACAATATGTTCTTTAACGGCAACATCATTAAACTGATGAAAGAGATCGTTCCGGAATATATATCCCAAAATTCCGTATTTTCGGAACTGGACGCCAAGCCTTCCCCAAAAAATAGTGTCGAAAAAAACCAAAATATCCTACAATCATAAGTAGCTTTGATCCATACTTATATACAATCATGACCATATGAAAAAAGTAACGTTGAGCCAGTATTTCGTTTATTCGGTAAGTGTTTTGCTATTGTTCGCATCCTGCGCTTCCAAACAGGACATTGTCTATTTCCAGAATGCCAGTGAGTTCGAGACCATAGTAAGCAATAATTCCTTTAACAACAAGTTTAAGGTAGACGATGTGGTGAGCATAGTGGTTTCTACCCTGGATCCCGTTGCCAGTTCCCCATTTAACCTTTTCAAGGGTGCCGAAGAGGGCGGAATACGTCCGGAACAGGTAGATTATATCATAGATAAGGAGGGCAACATAGACTTTCCCGTTTTGGGCGCCGTAAAAATAGTGGGACTTTCCCCTGAAGAGGTAAAAGTGTTGTTAAAGGATAAATTAAAGGATTATCTAAAAGATCCTATTATCAATATCCGTTTAAAGAACTTTACCGTTACGATCTTGGGCGAGGTAAACAGGCCAGGTACCTATCCCGTAAACGGGGAGCAGATCACCATTCTGGAGGCATTGGGTCTCGCCAATGACCTTACCATTAAAGGTATGCGCGATAATATTATGGTGATTAGGGATTTTAACGGGACCAAAGTGTATACAAGGGTGGACCTTACCAAAAAGGAATCCCTTAATTCGCCCGTATATTACCTGACGCAGAACGATGTGGTCTACGTGGAACCCAACCAATCAGCGGTTTCATCATCCAATTTGGATACCAGGGCCTCCATTGCCGTTTCCATCGCATCCGTCCTAATAACCTCCACGGTACTTATTCTGACAAGATAATTTTTTCCCCCTTAAGTAAAGAACATGGATAACGATCCCCAAGATTTTTCCAACAGTGGCATAGATTTAAAAGAGATGGTAAGGTCCTACACAAAACATTGGAAATGGTTTGTGCTTTCGGTCCTTATCTGTATGGCGTTGGCCTATTTGAAAATTCGATATTCAACACCCGAATATGCCATACAGGCGAAGATAAAAATTCTAGAGGATGGCAATGCGGCACCGGAAATGGCCGTTTTTAAGGAACTGGATATGTTTTCCGGGGCCAAGAACGAGGTTTTGGACGAAATTGAAGTCCTTAATTCCAGATCTAACTTTATAGAGGTGGTAAAAAACCTTAAATTGAACGTAAAGATATTGGAGGTGGGGAATGTGGTTACCCGGGAAATCTATCACGATCCACCAATAAAACTCAATTTTATGGCGCCGGATTCCGTGGTGCACCAGGCGGATTTCGGCTTTTATCTGGATGTCGCCTCGGAATCTACCTTTGGCTTCGCCTTGGACGAGGACAGTCCCATAAAAGTGTATTCCTATGGTAAGAACATACCCACTCCCATTGGCGATGTCATCATTACACCTAACCTAAAGACCTTGGGGAACTATAAGGGAGGGAAATTAAAGGTGTCCGTGACCCCTATTTCGGAAGTGGCGCAGGGCTATAAAAAAAAGATTACCATCTCCAATATAGACGAGTTTTCGAATATTGTGAACATTGGACTGGAAGACGCCATACCGGACAAGGCCATGGACATTGTGAACAATCTGGTGCTTACCTACAACCAGAACGCCATAGCCGATAAGAAGGAGATTGCCGATCGTACCTTCGAGTTCATCAACGAACGGATCACCGATATAGCCGGGAGCCTTGCCAATGTCGATGAGAATGCGGAAAATTTTAAGACCGACCGTGGACTTACCGATATTGCCTCTGAAGCCAATATAAATTTAAACGTAGGGGCCGCCAACCAACAGGAACTGCAGAATGCGCGTACCCAGTTGAACATAGCCGCTTCCATGCAGGATATTGTTTCCAATCAGGAAGGTTTTGAGGTACTGCCGTCCAACGTGGGCCTTTCGGATCCCAGTATCTCCAATACCACGGCCAAATATAACGAACTGGTACAGGAGCGTAACCGTCTTTTAAAGAGTTCCAATGAGAAGAACCCGATCATTGTAAGTCTGGACCAACAGCTTGCGGGCCTAAAAAGGAGCATGCAGTCCAGTTTAAACAATGTTACCAATAATTTGGGGCTAACGGTGAACAGCCTTAGCAGCCAACAGTCACAGATCAATTCAAGGATCTATTCGGCCCCCAGGAACGAAAGGGCCCTTCGGGACATCACTAGACAGCAACAGACGACCGAATCCCTTTATCTTTACCTTTTACAGAAGCGGGAAGAATCACAGGTGGCCCTTGCGTCCACATCGCCGAAGTCCAAGATCATAGATAGGGCCTATAATACAAGTGACTCCCCAATATCACCCCGTAAGGCCCTTATGATGTTGGCAGGGATGATCTTTGGGTTGTTGATTCCATTTTCGATTATTTATGTCAACGATCTTATGGACAATAAGATCCATAACAAAGCGGGACTTGAAAAACTGGTAAAGGATATACCCGTTTTGGCAGAATTGCCCAAATTGTCCAGAAGGGACAATAAGATGATTCAAAAGGACGACCGCTCCGTATTGGCCGAATCATTAAGGATATTGAGGACCAACCTGGACTACCTGATCAAATCCAAGAAAACGGCGGGCAAGAACAATCTGATCTATGTGACTTCCAGTGTGCCCGGAGAGGGGAAGACCTTTCTTTCCTCCAACTTGGCCATGATCTTTGCCAATACCGATAAAAAGGTACTGTTGATCGGGGCGGACGTTAGGAACCCGAAACTATACAATTTCTTTTCTGGTAAGCACGTGGACAAACTTGGCAAATCCAAGGGCTCCGAAAGGACAAGGGAAGTCGGACTGACCGAATATCTATACGACGATTCCATAGGGATAAAGGATATTATCAACACCATGTTGGTGCATACCAATACGGTAGATGTGATCCATTCGGGAAAAATTCCTCCCAATCCGGCAGAGCTCTTGATGAGTGCCCGAATGAAGGGCCTATTGGAAGAGGTATCCCAAATGTACGACTATGTCATCGTGGATACGGCCCCCCTTATGGTGGTTACCGATACGCTGTTGATCACGGAATATGCGGATCATATCATCTATGTCACCAGAGCGGGTGTAACCGAGAGCAAGGTGGTGCAGTTCCCAAGGAAATTAAAGGCAGAAGGCAAACTAAAGGGACTTTCGTTCGTTGTCAACGATGTAAAGGATTCCAATTTGGGATATGGTGGGCAATATGGCTATGGGTATGGCAAGACTCTCCAAAAATGGTGGAAATTCTAAGATTTGCCATAAGGCGCATCTAACCTCCCCATTGTCAAATATCGGATGGTCTGCCATCGATAGTAGAACCGAAAGCTGTGTAACGGTAAGATTCAAAGGGGCCTTTCCATGTAATGGGAAGGCCCCAATTATTTTTGGGAAATCAATTTGGTTAGGATTCCGTGAAGGAATCTTCCATCATCGATTTTGGGCCTGTTTTAATCTTTCTTCCAATTCAATTATCCGTAATTTCAGGATTTCCTTGGTCTCTTTCAAGGCCTCATTGGCCTCCTTAAGGGCATTGTTCGCCTGTAATAGGGCATGCAGTTGCTTTTGGTTGGATAGGCTGCCACTTTCTTCCATTAATTGAAGTGGATCGCTTTCGGTCCGCACAACGGAACCAGCACCGGTAAGCATCCATTCGGCATTGTATTGGGGATATTTTTCGGCAAGGGATAGCAACCATTTGGCCTGAATATCCGTCCCTTCCCTTAAGGCTCTGGAGAGTACCCCTTTGCTGGCCCCGATTTGCGCTTCCAGTTTGCTGATCGTAATCCCTTCCAAACGTGCTATTTCCTTGAAAGTAGTAAGAATGTTCTTCATCAGGCTTAAATTTTATCCATGCGTATAGTCAAATTACAACGTTTCCTTGGGGAAACAAACCACGGTCCAATTCAAAAGTAATGAAAAAATGAAGATAATTATAATTTAGGAACCGAGGGCAATGTATTTCCAGTGCAATACAAGTTGTTGAATTCCAGTTTACTCGTTCATTGCGATTGGTATTGCCCAAGGCTTTTATGGGAACGCATGGGGGTGGTGCACATAGGGACCTTTCATTTTTGATCTTGTAGGTTACGGTTCAAGCCATTTTTTCGGCCAGATGATTTCGTCAACACCTGGCATTTAGATTGCGCTAGGGCCCGCTTTTGGTGTGCACTATTTTACTTTTCTTTCTTGTGTATAGGTAAAATATGGGCGCAGGGAACATAATTATCAAGAACAACCAATATATAAAATAATTATCTTCAAAAAATTTAAATGGGAGATAAAAAATTACTACATTTGCTTTATTAGGGGATAAAAGGCTTCAAAATTCCAAAGATTGCCAAGCGTATTTTTTAAGTCATTATCAATTATAAGACATGGGATCATCCTATTGGAAGGGGAATTCGCCGATATTATAGAAACTAAAGTGAGGCGATAGTTGGAAAGGGTCAAACCGGCGGATTTTAATCGATAAATCCAATCGGCAATCAGTAACCTTTACCATATAAACGGAAAGTAGCTCAACTTTCCCCTATAGTTTTATGCTCCCCTTTTTTCAGAAGGGCTATAAAATGGGTAACGGGCAATCCATTTTTCGCATAAAAGGCTTTTGTAAATCGCTCCACACTACTAAAACCCGCCTCTTCCGCCAGAGCAGCATTGGTGTATTTCCGCAGACGGCTATCCTTTTTTAAAAGTTCCGTGATATGGTTCACCTTTAGATCGTTAAGATAATCCGTCACCTTTTGCCCTTTGTGGTACTGGATGACCTTGGAGAGGTATTTGGTATTGGAATGAAAGGCGGCTGCTAGCTTTACCAGGTTCATGTCCTTTTTTAGATATCCCTTGTTTTTCTCAAACTCGTTCAGTTGTTTTAGCAGCGCTTCCGCTACATCGGGACCCACATCCAGGACAGAGGGGGCTTTGGCACTGATCTTGGGAGCGCTTTTTTCGCGCATTAAGTTTTCAAATTTCTGGCGGTAACGTTTTTGATTGGTACGGTACCGATAAAGAATAAAACATAAAAACAACAGGACCGTGCCCAGAGCTCCCTGTAAAAGCAGGTCCTTACCTTGCCGTTGTAGTAATAGTTCCTGCACCTTTCTTTTTTCCCGTAACAGGCGCTCCGTATCATATTCCTTATGGATCTTGGAAGAGAGGTATCTAAACGAACTGTACAGTACACTGTCCACCTGTAGCAGTCTTTCAATAAAGTAAAGCCGTTTTTCCGGCATGTCCATTTGTTCGTAATGTCCCATTAGGAGTTCATAGGTTTCCCGTAGGTCCGGTCGTATATAACCTCTGTCAAGGAAGCTCTGGTGCACGGCCAATAAATGTGGTATTGCACGATCCCGTTTTTTGAGGGCCCACAAGCTCTTTCCAATGTAAAAATGTCCTACCGCCACATTGGCAAAATCGGCATTCCTTTTTAAGGTCTCCATCGCCTTTCCCAAAAGTTGGAGAGCGGAGCCGTAATTCTGTTTTCCATACTCGTTGATCCCTTCCGAATGCCAGAAATAAGGGTTCATACTATGATCGTTGAGCCGTTTTCCCTCTGCCAGCCCCAATTGGTTGGTCTCGCTGCAACGTCCGTAATCGCCCATGCGGTTGTAGCAGAGTCCGAGGGAATGTAGACTGTTAAGGTAAGGTCGTGTGCTACCATATTTAAAATAGGCCACACAATCGCCGAACAATGTAATGGCCTCTTGGTAGTACCCAAGATAATATTTTAGGTGGGCCATATTATAGAGCAGTTTGTAACGGAGATAGGTATTGTCGGTACGTGAGATGTACCGGTGCGCCACAAGGTAATGGTCCAAGGCCTCTTTATATTTTTTGTCGCTATAGAATACGATTCCCTTGGTGAGGTACGCAGATCCCATAAGCACCGTGTCGCGTGAACGGAGGGCCACATATACCATACTGTCGGCATATAATTGTCTGATATGTTGTGGCGAATGGTGGAGATAGTTTTTATACCCGTTCATCCGCTCTTCCCAATTGCCTTCACGTTCCGCCAGGTCTAAAAAGGCCCTAAGATGGGATCGTTGCTCAAGACTACCCTCTTCCGAATCCTCTATCCGCTGGAAAAGTGAATTATAGTCCAATGTATCGACAATGGACGATCGCTGCGCCGGTAGTGTTTGGAAGCAACAAACAAAGAGTATGTATAAATAACGCTTCATAGGTCTTGGGGAGCCCGGTAGAAGGGCATTGGGATAAACGTAGGAAAAGTACGTATAAATTTTGGAATTATATAATTCGAATACCTATAAATATTTGATAATCAGATAAATCAATACAAAATATGCAATCTGTGTTTTCCGAAAATGCACTATGTTTTTTCGGAAAACACGAAAGCAAAGGTTTGTATCGGCCCTAGTGGCAATGTAGTTTTAGACCGAATTCAAAGAACAACCTGCCGGCCTTTGTCGGCCAGTGGTTCCGCTTGCCCGGGTAAAAGGAACTGATCGAATGTCAGTAACCTAACAAATAAGCAATCATGAAAACATCCATCATCATAATTGGGATGGCACTTACCCTGCTGTCCTGTAGCAAAGACGATTCCCATCAGGGAACCGCACTGGAGCCTTATGGGGGCACCGCCCCCATAGAGGCCGATCATCGCTATAACTCGGCGGGTAGAGCATATAAAGAAATCCTTGACCATTTCCAGAATAAGGGAGACCATTTAACCGACCGGCAAAAACTGTCGGAAGAGGTATTTTCCACTATGGTATCGCTCGGGGCCCGACCAGATCCTTCAGTACAGGGAACTGGCACGGTAGGGGACGGTGATCCGTATAAACTCCAAGGAATCATTGACGGTTCATGGCTGGGATACCCCGCTAGGGAACAATTGAGGGAGTTGGTGGGGGAAATGCCGTACCTACAACGACAGGGAAGGCAAGCTTTGCTCCGCTTTATGGACACCTACCAAAAAAGAGTTGCCAGCAGTGGAATGTTCTCACAGGCGGAAAAAGACGTAATCCTCACCACAGCTTCCCTTTTTCTTTATGCGGATGGCGATCCGGGGGACAGGCCCGACAAGGATTGGGAAATTTCCGTTGGTAATATGGCCAGGGTAGTGGAAGGCGCCCTTCACGACCCGGATACGGCTATCTATACACTACTGTTGGAAAGGTTGTCGTCTCCTTAATGCTATCCCACAGACCGTCTAAGACCTCGGGAGCGTTTTTCCGAGGCATATGGCGGGGACGATAATTGGTATTGAATCCATTTAGCGGCTTACATATGGGTTTTGGGAATTATGGGGATCAAAATTTTCTTTGGGACGGCTTACAGGTGCGATACTTGAAAGGAGATGAGGTAAGGGCGGGAACGCCACTTCCATTTCCAGGACATAAGACCTCTTTCTTGCTGTTAAGGTCCGGAACCCTTAAGATCCAAGAAATGGACAGGGAAGTTGCCCTCCATGCGGATCGGGCGTTGTTATGCCATATGTGGCTACACTGCAGGGTATTGGAAGCACGGGGTAAGGTAATCATGATCGTAGTTTCGTTCGACAGGGAATTTGCGCTGCGCCATACTAGGAATGACCTTCGGTCACTTTTCTTTGCGTTGTTGTTGGCGGAAAAACTACCGGTACTAACGCTGGGCTATGGTAGACGTTATTCCATGTTGGTGCTTTTCTCACGGTTTGCCGTTTTGGGGGAGATGGGAAGCGGCAGTCCAAGGTTTGTAACTCTTCTGTTGGAAGCATTTGACCAATTGGCACGAGCGCTATTGGATATGTATGCCCCCTATCTAAAGGAACCTTACAAGGGCCAACATTTGCCCAATTACAGTTTGGTCCTCAGATTTTTACAACTGGTCGAACGAAACTGTACACGGCGGCATGGGGTTCAGTGGTATGCCCAGGCCCTCTGTATATCATCCCATCGTCTGTATATGGAAATACATGCGGTAAAGGGAAAGACCGTTAAGGATTGCATCAATGAATCGCTGCTGCAAAAATGCCGGAAACTGTTCCAAGATGGAAAGGCCATTGGCAGTATTGCGGAAGAACTTGGATTTGGCACCCAACAGGCCTTCACCAGGTTTATTAAAAAACATACATCATATACGCCCACCAAATACAGGGAACAATTGAAAAAGGAATGGGATAAGGATTAGAAAGGGTGCGGTAACGGTACCAAATTTTTGGTGCCTTCGGAATTCCTAAGTGTTACAACATCTGGATTTTAGACCAGTGATAATAGATATCCCACCATTGCCCCGCCAAAAACAATAAATGCACTGTTCCATTTTTTAAGCACAAAAACAGCGATCATGCTCAGTAAGGCAATGAGTAGGGTTCGCCAATCGGTAAGGGTATCTTTGCCCATTTCCATACAGACCGCAACGATCAGGGCAACCGCGGCAATATTTACAGCGTCCAAAACTGCGGTAATGGCCTTGGATTTTCGCATCTTGGAAACGAGTGGGTTCAGAAGCGCGACAAATATAAAAGATGGAAGAAAAATACCGATGGTGGACGCCATTGCTCCCCAGAACCCGTTTAATTGCCACCCGATAAAGGTAGCCGTAGAGAGTACCGGCCCCGGTGTAAACTGTCCCACGGCCACTGCATCTATCAATTCTTCCCTGCTAAGCAGGCCAGTGGTGACGAGTTCCGCATCCAAATAGGCAAATAACACATAACCGCTACCATAGAGCAGTGCCCCCACTTTAAGGAATGTACCAAGGATTTTTAGCGTGCCGACAGATGATGGCAGTTGTATTAGAACAAGCGGAACAAAACCGTGGAGATTATTTTGTGGTGTGCGGATCAGATGACATAACAGGCCACCGATACCACAGGCGAACAACGCCAAGATCTCATTTGCCCCCAGCAAACAGGCAATCAATGTCAATACTCCTAGAACGCCGAGTTCCACACTTTTAAGGGCCTTTTTTCCCAGTCGGTAAACGGTGCCCAGAATAATGGCTATTACGGCAGGTTTGATTCCGTAAATGAAAGGTTCCACTTTTGGTAGCTGTCCGTACTGTCCATATAGCCATGCAAAGACCATTGTGATCGCCACTGCAGGGAAGATAAAACAAAAACCCGCTACGATCAGACCCTTCCAGCCGGCCCGTTCATAGCCACAGTGCATGGTCATTTCGGTGGAATTTGGACCTGGGATGAGATTGGTGGCCCCTATGAGGTCAAGAAAATGTTGCTGATCCATCCATTTTCTCTTTTTCACCACTTCCTCCTCCATCATGGCAATATGGGCCGCCGGACCGCCAAAGGCTATACTTCCCAATTTAAAGAACACAAGCGCCACTTCCTTTAAATTTTTATCCATACGTTGCTGATGGTATTTTATTTAAAACTGTTGGCAAAATTAAACGTAGATCATTTTACTTTCTTTTGGGAAGATAGGGAATTATGATTTTACCCACTAAACGTGATTTACTGAGTGATCCCGCCTAAATGCTCCGACGCCTGCACTCGGTTTTACGAAAGGCTTATGTGGAAATGTTATTTTTGCGCTCCTTCATATGACGTCCGAGATTGCTCTATGGTTGTTGACTGCCAGAGGGTATTGATAGTAAGAGTTTTTAAGCTAGCGGTGTAAGGTAGATGACCAAACACGCTTCAAGCATATGTCCAAGTGTTATTTTGCGCTATCGAAAATTTCTATGTAAAGCTATTTTAAAAAACTAGTCGGACTATTATCCCAAAAAAAATAAGGACAGAAAGTAAGGTGTAGATCAGTTTGGTGTTCTTTGCCAGCCCTTCGGGCAGGTAGATGTCGAAATTTTCATGGGTCGAACTGCTATATCTCCGGGCCAGGATGGTAAGAGGACATGTCCATTTAAAGGCCAACAGAACCAGCCCTTCCGCTAGTACCAGTGCCACACAGATCCATAGCCAAAGATCCAGGTTGTCGGTAATGACCGCATAGAGCATATACCCGATCACCAGATTGAAAAACAACCAGATAAGGGTATGGGCCACTTTTATAAAGATCAATTTTTTGCAGCTGTTCATAGGTCCCCATATAACGTAGGGAAAGGACGAAATAGTATGTTTTTTAAATCCCTCGTGACGATTGAATAAGGTGTGATAGCACTACAATATATGTATCTCCGGTAGAAATGGGAAAAAGTGCAATGGTTTCTGCGATGGATTCCTGGGAGTTTTAAGTATGGATAGAGTATGGTTGTACTATTGTAGGGCAAAGGAAGGATGGCAAAATGGTAGCAAATAGCGTACCCTATTCCTCCCCATCATATAGTGCTTTAAGGTAGACCATGGAGAGAATGCCCGATTCCAACTTGGAAATCTGCCCCTTTAAAAGGGTCAGTACATGGGAGGGAGGCTCCCCCATGATCAAAAAACGACATATTTCCAAGCCTTTTTCATCAATGATCATCGATTCCATATCGGTGATCAGGATATTTCGTAACACATTTCTTCCGTAGAGGGAACGGTGCCATTCATAAAGGTCCTCCAATTTTTTTGGGGTCCGCACAGAACCTTGCACAGTTGCAATGCTGTCCTCAATTTCCTCTATAAACAAAGACCGCTCGAACGCCCTTTGTTCAAAGAACACCTTCAAGAGGGCGGCATGCGATTTTACGGCCGAATGTATGTACTGCTGTTCCGCAAATGAATATACTTTTATCAGTTGCCTAAGACATTCGTTAAGTGCCCACTGTTGCATCGGATTACTTTTTAATGACCGTCTTAAAATTACCAAAACATACTACTTGGAAAAGACTGTATAGAATCCAATTTTAACGCAATGGGTTAAGAAAAACGGGATTCTTTACTTATCTTGACCCAATAATTTACCCTGATGGGAGAAATTTTCCGCATGTTAAAGTAGGCCTTAAAAGCCCTAACGGCGAAACCAAAAGGCCTACGTACCTAAGCTCCGGGGGAGTTCCGGCATCGGGATAACGGGAGGTGCATAAAAAAGGTCGGTAACTAAAAATAAACATATTAATGCATATCAATGTTCAGCGTAGGGATGTCAGTTTTATTCCCGATAGCAGTAGGGTCGTGGCCCGATTTTTCGATAATGGTGCAAAGCGCACCACCGAACTTATCAAACGGGTAAATTCCTTGGATGAGACGGAGGTGAACCGGGAACTGGAGCATACGCTGCGGGAATTTGCCGGAAGGCACCGTAACATATCCCAAATTTTCATGGGACATTTTAAAAACCATCGATCGCTCATAGCGGAAATGAAAATGGACGAGGAGAGTTTTTCCAAAGAAAAAAAACTTTTGATAGGCTCCTATTCCACCATGGAATATTCCATTGAATCCGCTGCTATGTTCAACCCTTCCATCATAGAGGATTTTGATCAATCCTTTCTGGCCAAGGGCGAGAAAAGGGTGATTATTTCCTTTAGGGCCACAGGGGAAGGGCATCTTTCCTCCATTGTGTTCCGAAGGGGCATCCTTGACAAAAACAACAACTTCCATCCCAACAGGGTCAGGAACCATATCGATATGGCCAAGATAGTCCGGAAGAAATCGTACGATAAGGGTCGTTTTGTCCAAAAAATGAACGAAATGGATATCTCCAGACAATATTCGTCCACCATAATGGAACATTTGCCCGAACGTTTCCAACACCATGAGCTATCGGAAGCGGTAAGCAAGGTGCTTTCAAATGGGATCAGTAACGACAACCGACTCGCTTTGGAGGAGATGACCTGGTTGGTGGACTCCTATTACGATGTAAAGTTCAGTCTGGACTCGGATATCTCCGAGCGGGTCATCTTTCCCATTTCCCCTTCTGAAAGCAGGGGGATCGAAGATGCGCGGTTTGTCAGGTTTACCGATGATGATGGTAGCGTTAAGATTTATGCCACCTATACGGCCTATGATGGACATACCATTTTGCCCAAATTATTGTCCACTGAGGATTTTTCCACCTTTAGGATCATGCCCATGCACGGAAAAGCGGCACAGAACAAGAACTTTGCCCTGTTCCCCAAAAAGATTAAAGGGAAATATGCGGTACTGGCAAGAGTGGACGGGGTTAACAATTACCTGATGTATTCCGATAGGAACACTTTATGGAACGACCCCATTAAGATCCAAGAACCCAAATATCCTTGGGAATTTACCCAGATAGGGAATTGTGGCGCGCCTTTATGGACCGAAGAAGGCTGGTTGGTCATTACCCACGGTGTGGGTCCCATGCGCCGTTATTGTATCGGGGCTTCCCTGTTTGATCTGGACGACCCCACAAAGGAAATCGGACGCCTTTCCCATCCATTGCTGACGCCTTTGGAAGAGGAGCGGGAGGGGTACGTTCCCAACGTGGTCTATTCCTGTGGATCCATGATCAATAATGGAAGTTTGGTGCTGCCCTACGCTGTCTCCGATTATTCCTCGTCCTATGCAACGGTCGATATGGAGGAACTCATGCATGCCCTTAGGAGCTGATTCGGGCTAAAGGCCCAATGGTTGTCTTCTGTGTGGGAGCCTGGCCATTGGAGCGTCCCAACGCTACGGCGTGTTTAGGGACAAAAGCTTGTCATATTCTTCCCTATAGGATCGGATCATCTTCTCAATACTGAATTTTTCCATGGCATGGGCCCTACAGGAAGCGGGGTCGATCAAGTGCAATTTTTTAACGGCCGCTACTGCCTCGGTCGGGGTATGTACCAAAAAGCCCGTTTTGCCGTGGAGTATCAGCTCGGGCATGCTGCCGCGCGCAAATGCAATGACAGGGGTGCCGCACATCATGGATTCCGCCACGCTCAGACCAAAGGGTTCCTCAAAGCGGATGGGATGCAAAAGGCACATGGCCTTGCCCAAAAGTTGGGCACCGTCAGCTTGGTCCACATTTCCCAGATAGGTCACGTTGTCCCCATCTACCTGTGGGGCGATTTTGGTGTCGTAATATTCCTGGTCCTGTATAAGGCCGGCAATCTTGATGGGATATCCCGACTTCTTCGCAATTTCAATTGCCTCCAAGGTTCCCTTGTGTGGATGTATCCGGCCAAAGTATAGCAGGTACCCTTCCTTATCCACATGGTATGTAAACTTGTCGGAATCTATCCCATGGTAAATGGTCCTACTGTATTCCAGCTCAGGATGACGGTCCGCATTGGATATGGAGATATATGTGGTAGAGGAATTGTATTTTTTGTAAACAGGTATTATTTTGTGCGATGAAAATCCATGAATGGTGGTAATCATGGGACGGTTTATAAGCCGCGAATAGGTAAGGGGCAGAAAGTCATAGTGGTTGTGGATAATATCAAAATTATGGGACTTCTCCATAAGATTGCTTATATGAAGGCTTTCCCAGACTTTTACGTCCATGTCCCTATCCTCTTCATACGGCCTTTCACATACGGCATCCAATTTGCCAGAGGTCAGCGAATCGCACGTAGCGAAGAGGGTTATGTCATAACCCGCTTTGACCAGCCCCTCTGCCAAAATGGATGCCACCTTTTCCCATGGCCCGTAATGTTTTGGGGGCGTACGCCAGGCAATTGGCGAGAGTATGGCGATCTTCATTCCTTGTCCATATTCTCAAAGGCCATTCTCGCCAAGAGATAACAGATGGTGGATTCGGCCCCTTGGTTCAAATTGGCGCCATGTAATTCCAGTCCGTCATAACAGCCGGCAGTGCACGGATTGTACAATATCCGATCTTTGGGGTTTCTTCCCAGAAACCATTCAAAGGCGACGGACATCTTGGCACGGTATCCGGAATTCGGATATATCTTTTGGAAGAGATTCAGTGCGAGGATGGTATAGGCAACATCAATAGGTTGCTCGCCACCGGTAAATTCGGTATTGAAGGACTCCCCGCGCTTGTGCCAGTACTGGTTGCTTATCACCCTAATGGTCCCTTCCCTAAAAATTTTGGAGAGCAGAAAATCGAAGGATTCCCTTGCAATTTTTCCGTACTCGGAATTCAATGTCATGCAATAGGACATCAACAAAGCCTGTGGCATCACACTGTTGCCGTAGGTAAGGTTGTTCTCGAACCAATGCCAATCCTCTGCGGCACATGATCTGTACAAAGAGACCAATCTGTCCGAATAATGGATTACAGCGGTATTTACGCACTGCTTTTCCTCAAATTTGTTATAGTAATAAAGTCCCTTGATGATGAAGGCCATGGCGCGTGGCGAATGCACATCCTCCATGGCGGCGATCGCTTGCTCAAAGACAAATTTGGCTTTTTCTTTTAAGTAGGCATATTCCTCTGGTAGCTGCCCGGACATTTTCAAGAAATAACCCAACGCCCATAAGGCCCTACCGCCCGCATCCTCCAAATTAATGGCGTCGTTTTCCTCCGTAAACTGGAATTCCTTGTTTACACAGTTCAAGAACCTGGAATCGGGACGGAAGCAGGAATGTACAAAATTAAAATAGATCTTAATGTACTCTATATCGGTATCATCTCCGGTCAGTTCGTAGTGTTGACAAATTGTGATAAGGGCCCGTGCATTATCGTCCAAGGTATAACCACTTTCAATATCGGGCTGGTTTATCCTTGAGAATTGGATCATGCCTGCCTTAGTGGTCATTCTTTTAAGGTGTTTTAGGTCTATGGGCGGTAGTTGGTATTGTATTTGAAGTCTTCCTTCCAGTATTTTCCCAAAGAATTTTGTATGGGAAATGGCCACATTTTGCCATGCGGAGACGGACGAGGTATTCAGTCCGTTGAGACTCTTTTTGGCACGCTCGCCACTGTTTCCCAAAAGATGTAGGACCGTTTCCTGTAGGCTCAGGGAATCCTCAAAATCAAAAATACTGCCAGCGCCGTTCTGTAGCACTTCCAGGGCATGGGGAATGGGAGTGGACACAATGGGGCAGCCACAGCTCAGGGCATAGGCAAAGGTGCCGCTAACGGCTTGATTGGGGTCTTTGGATGTAAATAGATAAATATCCGTTAGCTGTAGGTATTCCAATAAATTTTCAAGGGGTACGAACTGGTCTACAAACCGTATGTGTCCGTTAAGGCCCATCGTATCCACCCTTTCCTTAAGAAAGGTACGGTAAACTTCACCCTGTTCCTTTACCAAGGTGGGGTGGGTCCTGCCAATGATCAAAAAAATCACGTCGGGATGCCGATCAATGATGGAGGGTAGGGCATTCAATGTAGTTTCAATGCTTTTGCCAGGGCCCAGCAATCCAAAGGTGGACAATACAGTCCTGCCCGTTAGATCGTATTTTTCCTTTAGGGCATTTTTATCCTCATAGGCAATTAAATGGGTGCCATGCGGGATTACGGTAATCTTGTCTTTGGGAATACCGTATTGTGACACCAAAATTTTTTCGGAAGTCTGTGTCATTACCACAATGCCTGCGGAAGAGCGGGCAATGGTTTCCACTTTGGCCTTTAATTCTGGAGAAGGGTCGGGCAATACAGTATGAAAGGTAACAACGATGGGCTTTTTCAGATGGTTAAGGAAGGAGTGGAATCCCAGTTCGTTTTTATGGAACAGCCCAAATTCATGCTGTACAAATACAAGTCCGATCCTGGGATTGGAATTGATCCTTTCTGCCGCTCTCATAAAATCCAATGTGGATACGACATTGATGCGACCGGCCACTTCCTGTGGGTATTCATGATCGGAAAGACCGGATTCCAGGGCGTAGATCTTAAAATGGAAAGAATCACCGAATTTCTCCTTTAGCGACTTTTGCAGATCCATTGTATACGTGGCAATGCCACATTGCTGAGGGGGATAGGAGGTTAGGCATATAATTTCCTGAAGATCGTTATCCACTTCAGTTGTGCTGCTCTGCTTAGCTATAAGCTTGGGCAATCCTTTGATCTTTGTTCCCGTTTTCGATTTGGTGACCATAACATTTTCCATAAGTGCATTAATTGGGCCAATGGACGAAAAATGTACCCGATACATGGTATAACAACATCGTGCAATACCACTATTTTTAGTTAGTGCAACCGTTTGGAAGGTCCATTCGGCACATAACGTTGTACAATTAAGTCGCTGGTGATAGGTTCATAATACAGATTCCACACGGAATATGAGGGCCAAAATTAAATCGATATGGATGATCGTATTACCAATATCAGATTTAAAAATGACCCGATTCAACTTTACATGGGATATGGGACCAAAAGATACTGTCCTTGTTTGCAGATTTGTCCCTTACTGGGTCCCGGAAATCGCAATGCGCCCCATAATGGAGCATGAAAGATTGTGCCTTTAAAGGGGGGCGCTAAGTGGGATTTTAATATACTCAAGCCCGTCTTCAGCTATATGCCCCGCTCCGAAGTGTTATTTTTGTATTCTCCTTATGCCACGCGATCATGCTATGGGGATTGTTGACCTCCAAAGTAAGGTCCGGTAGGCCCGGTTGTTCGTTTCGAAATAGTATTGCCCGTAAATTACGCCTTTCCAGTCCGATCATGATTTTGTATGCTCAAAATTAACGGGTAAAGCTACTTAGCGACCTCTGAGGAAAAACAAAGGCTTAGGATGGAGGGATCTGGTCAGGTTTCATTGGAGGGGCTGGATATCATGAATTTCATCCGTTTCCAGAAAAGCACAGCGGTTATGTTCTTTGGATTGGAAAGGTCTGCCAATAAAAAGAGGTTTTTCTTAAACTGTTCAAGCTCATTTTGGGAAGCTTTGTTTTTATCCAATGGGTAATATGCCATTCCCCAGTCGGAAAAAGTACGCTCCTTGATTTCATCGTCCGAAAAAAGATGTACCTCGGTATGTCTTTCATCTTCCTTGATCTTTTCAAAAAGGGCCATAACATCGCTCCTGTTCCCCTCTATTACTTGGATGAACGCTCCGTTGTAAAAGATGAGACAGCCCGTTATGCCCAATCGAGTGTTCTTCGAGCGCGCCGATATAAGTAGTTCCTCCATTTGATCGGGCGTAAGGTCCATGGCAGCTTTGGACTCATAGGTCAGTGTGTACATTATCAAACAATAATTAAAAAATCGGCAAAAATAAAAAAAAAATCAAATAAAGACCTATATGCCCAAAAACTTGGAAGGGACCATGGATGGCTGTTCTTTCCAATGGAGCCGAATCTCCTAGGACATTCAAGATGTCCTTTCCACAAAGGAATAGACAGTTGGTTGCAGTTGTGTCAGGTCGTTGATGATAAAGGAGGGATCCAATATCTTCGAGGATACCACATCATTTTTTGTAAGCTCATTGGTAACGGCAAAGACCTTCATATTTGCTGCCAATGCGGCCTTGACCCCGGTAAGGGAATCTTCCACCACCAAACATTCGGCGGCCTGCAATTGCAATCGTTGTTTCGCTTGCAAATAGATTTCGGGATCGGGCTTTCCTTGCTCAACATCCTCCCTTGTTAGGACCAATGTTATTTTGTCGGCGATGTCAAGTGCGGCGATGACCTTTTCCACTTCCGCCAAATTGGACATAGTGGCCACCACGATCGTGTAACCGTCGTTGTGCAATGCGGAGAGAAGCGCAAGGTTGTACTGGCAAAAATAGGGGGTCAGAAAGGAAGGATCGTCGATCATTTTGTGATAATGGGAAAGCCTTGTTTCCAGGACCTTTTCCCGGATTTCCTCCATGGTCATGTTGGGGAGGTGGGTTGTCAGTATGTCCCGAAAAATAGTTGCCAGTCCGGAAACCACTTCATTCCTTGACCTGCCGATAAAGTTCTTGAATGCTTCCACTACCTGTTCCGCACTAACCGAATCTTGGGTCAGTTGTACCATTGCCTGTGCATATGATCGGGCCTTAAGAAGTTCGGTATGGATAAGGGTGCCATCAAGATCGAAAAATACCGCTTTGATCATTTAAAGATATTAAGGAGCCAAAAATAAACCATTTCGGTCTATTATGTAAGGGGGATAAGAAGATCTTGCCACGAACATAGATTTGCTGGCCTATATAAATGGCTTTATCTTTAGCTTTCCCGATGAAGTGGGAAACGGTTTTGGTAATTCAAATAAATCCATAAAATGAAAAAAGAGCTGTCCACGGCGGAGCGCACCGAACTTCTTGAAAAAGTAAAGGCCCGATTTGAGGCAAACATGGACCGGCATACTGGTATGCAATGGGATCTTGTAAGGGAAAAACTGGAAGCGAATCCGCACAAATTGTGGTCGCTCAATGAAATGGAACGCACGGGCGGCGAACCGGATGTCATAGACCACGACAAAGCTACGGGCGAATATATTTTCTGTGATTGTTCGGTAGAAACCCCCAAGGGCCGCACCAGTGTGTGTTATGATCGTGAAGGGCTCGAATCCAGAAAGGAGCATAGGCCCAAGGATACCGCTGTGGATATGGCCGTTAAGATGGGGGTGGAACTGTTGACCGAAGAAGACTACCGAGCATTACAGGAACTGGGGAAATTTGATACGAAAACATCCAGTTGGCTGAGAACGCCCATGGGGATAAGGAAACTTGGAGGTGCCATTTTTGGTGATTTCCGATACGGAAATATCTTTATTTACCACAATGGTGCCCAATCCTATTATGCCTCTAGGGGCTTCCGCGCTTTGCTAAAAGTCTAGTTGTGCTCTTAAAGGTATAATTAATGGTCTTTACCTGCTCGCAAGGGGCATTCGAAGATATTGGATGCACAAGAACGGTTAAAGCCAGCTGAACGGGAGACGTATTTCCATGAGTGCCAACTCCCCGAACTAGGTCAAAATTTCGATAAAAATTATCATATGTGCATATGTATATACATATTATTTCTATATTAGCGGAATAATGTATTCAAATTGTATTAAATGAAAAGACATACCAGCCAATTTCTGATGCCGGTAACCAAAGAAAAGGGCCATTCCAATTCATATGACATCAATCCGGCACATATACTTCACGAGGGTACCATAGAAATAGGGTACGATACCCTGGCGGACAGATTGTCTAAAGAGAAAGTGATCCTATTGGATGGTTATGTAGGGGTCGACTGGGAGGAGGTTATAATGGAACTGCTCCCGATCCTAAAAAGCAAGGGGCGTAGTATTCATTTGGTCGACATCCAAACCTGCTTAAAACCGGAGGCGGAAATTGGGGCAATGGTGGACCCTTACCTTGGGGGGGATGACCCCATTTTTGGAAAGAAGACTTCTTTGGAACTGTCGGACTATTTTGATATCGAAGATGTAAAAGATCTTGAGCTCGATAAAGGGGCGGACATAAATCTGATATACGGGACGGGCTCATCCCAATCGGGAATTGAAGGTTTTCTGGTCTATTTTGACCTTCCCAAAAATGAGCTACAGTTTAGGATGCGGGCCAGTATGGTCGCAAACTTGGGCTTCCGTACTTCAAAGGACCCCAAACAGATGTACAAGCATTTTTATTTTGTCGATTGGGTGGTCCTCAATAGGGAAAAAAAACGGCTATTACCGCAAATGGACCTTATAGTTGACCAGCAAAGGCCCGGCATCCCCACTTGGATGGAGGGCAGTAGCCTAAGGGCGGGCCTATCGCGCCTTTCCACCACCTATTTTAGGGTACGGCCTTGGTTCGAACCGGGCGTTTGGGGAGGGCAATGGATGAAGGAACGTTTTTCCGGGCTCAATTCCGAAGTCCCCAACTATGCATGGTCCTTTGAAATGATCGTACCGGAAAATGGTCTGGTCTTCCAAGATAAGGGAACGTTGCTGGAGGTGTCATTTGATATGCTCATGTTCCAAGAAAGGCTCAATGTACTCGGAAAGGCCGCCAGTAGGTTTCAGGACGAGTTTCCGATCCGTTTTGATTTTCTTGACACCTTCCAAGGGGGCAACCTCTCGGTACAGTGCCATCCCGGTCCGGATTACATCAAAAAGGAATTCGGGGAAAATTTCACACAGGACGAGACCTACTATATTTTGGATGCGGCCGAAGATGCAGTGGTCTATCTGGGGTTTCAGGGGGATATTGACAAAAAGCAGTTTAGGGAGGCGCTGGAATGGAGCTATCGCACCAAGGAAAAATTGGACATTGAAAAATACATACGAAAATTGCCAGCCAAAAAGCACGACCTTTTCCTCATACCACATGGCACGGTCCACTGTTCGGGCATCAACAATATGGTACTTGAAATAAGTGCGACCCCGTATATATTTACCTTTAAAATGTACGATTGGCAACGCTTGGACCTCGACGGCAATCCCAGGCCCCTGAACATCGAGCATGCTTTTAACAACCTCGACTTTGATAGGAAAGGCAACGAGGTAGAGAAAACACTGGTGTCCAAACCCGAGGTGCATGATGCTGGAAAGGGATGGAAAAGAGTTCATTTGCCCACCCATCCAGATCATTTTTATGAAATCCATCGATACGAGTTCGAGAAGGAGGTTGTAATCGAGACGCTCCAACAATGCCATGTACTGATGCTGGTGGAGGGTACCGGCATTGAACTGGATCTGGTAGGGGAAACGCACCGTTTCCACTTTGCCGAGACGTTTGCGGTACCGGCGGCCACAGGGAGTTATAAATTGGTGAACAAAGGCCTTTCCACTGCCAAGGTAATCGTTTCATTCGTAAAACAGGAGGCATGTCGGTAAGCAAAAAGATCCTTTTTGGAAAACTATACTTCCTAATGGCGTTGTTGCCTGTTTTTTTGTGGGGCCAAGGAAAGAGTATTTGGCAAATTGGAAAATCGGACAACAACAGTGGGGAGTTTGCACTGGCACCTGATGGGTATTCCAAATTTTTGGAAAAGGATTTTGGATGGGAGGACCGGTTTTTTCTCATAGGGCACTCCCAGGAAAAGGAGGATTTTCCCTTTGTACTTCCCGGGGCGAACGATTATTGGGGCGGTACATCCGGCCTTGCGGGAATACGCCCCCATGAGATCAACATTCTTTTTGGCATCGACCGAAAACCGAAAAGTGGGGAATATACCTTGTTAGTGGATATCTTGGACTGTAGTCCAGAGGCCCCGCCTTATTTAAAGGTTACCGTAAACGGCAGATCGTGGAAGTTTCGACTGGATAAAGGGACCAATGCCGAAGCCTTAAAAGGAAGCATCACCAATACCAAAGAACAAAGGATAGCATTGCCCATACCTTCGGAACTGCTAAAATTATGGGGGAACCACGTGCAGTTGACCATTTTGGAAGGCAGCTGGCTGGTCTTTGACCAAGTCGCACTGGAAGGGCCAAAATCGGTAAACATCGCCCGCCCCAGCAACGCCTTTGTAAGGGGAGTGGAGCCCGCTGATTATGAAATTTCTGAAGATGGAAAAAGGTTCCAGCCATTATTGGTGGACGTGCAACATTTAAAGGGGGCGTCCGAACTGACCGTACAGTTGGACGGAGCGAAAATTTTTGAAACCAGTGTGGAACATGGAAGGACCGTATACGAGGTCCCCATGGCGACGGTAAAAGAACCTGTCAAAAGTCGGTACAATATTCTGCTCGACGGAAAGCTGGTCCAAGATGGGGAAGTAGCGCGGACAGCACAAGAATATGCCACTCCAGCGGATTATGTGGATACGAAGATCGGTACCGGTCATTCCCGTTGGATGATCGCCCCGGGCCCTTGGATGCCTTTCAGCATGGTAAAGATAAGCCCGGACAACCAAGACGAAGGCTGGCAAGCGGGTTACCAGCCCACATTTGAGAGCGTGGGCACCTTTAGCCATATCCATGAATGGACCATGGCCGGACTGGGCACTTTTCCTACCAATGGTGAACTGGTAACCGAAATCGGGGCACAGGGCGATCCGGATTCGGGTTACCGTAGTAGAGTGGACAAGGAAAAGGAAGAAACCCCCTTGGGCCGTTATTCGGTATTCCTGAGCGATTACGGCATCAGGGCCGAACTGACCGCCACCACTCGAGCTAGTTTTCAACGATATACCTACCCCAAAGACATTTCCGGCTCACGGATATTGGTAGATCTAAAGATTCCATCGGAATATAATTACCACATCACGGAAGCCTTTTTTGAAAAGGTGGACGAGCATACGATCAGGGGATACAGCAAACAGGTATCGCCCTCGGTATGGGGGGAACAGCACTATAGGGGCGAGATGGTAGAGGATGGCCACAGGAAGCGGGAATGGGACGAGATCAAACAGGAGTACACCGTACACTTTGTGATGGAATTTGATAGTCCGATAACCCATTTTGGGGTATGGAAGGATGGTCCACAAAAAGGAAAGGAAGATGAGTCCACCATGGAAGGTTCGGATAGTATTACGGTCTTAGATCCAGAGGATGTCATGGCATATCTTCAATTTGATACCTCCCAAGATCAGGTCGTGCAGACAAGGACGGGCATCTCCTATGTAAGCATGGAAAATGCCGCCCTAAACCTGAGGACGGAAATTTCCGAACCCTTTGGATGGGCGTTCGAGAAAATTGCCGACCACCAAAAAAATACATGGAACCAATTGTTCGACAGGCTTTCGATCAGCAGTAACAGTAGGTCCGAGAAGACCCGTTTCTATTCCAACATGTACAGGGCCTTGGTAAGCAGGAACATCTTTAGCGATGTGGACGGAAGTTGGGTGGATGCCACGGAACGGGTGCAAAAAATGAAGGATCCGGATGCGGTGGCACTGGGATGCGATGCTTTCTGGAACACCTTTTGGAACCTGAACCAATTTTGGAACCTGGTAGCCCCGGAATGGTCCTCCAAATGGGTAAGGTCGCAACTGGCCATGTACGATGCCAATGGTTGGTTGGCAAAGGGACCTGCCGGGATGGAGTATGTTCCCGTAATGGTGGCCGAGCACGAAATTCCCCTTATAGTTGGGGCCTATCAGATGGGGATCCGGGATTATGATGCCGAAAAGGCCTTTGAAGCGGTCTATAAAATGCAGACCACAAAAGGGGAACAGGTGGGGAACGGTTATGCTGGGAACAGGGATTTGGAAACATATATAAAACATGGCTATGTTCCGTACAACAAGGGCCGTTTTTCCAATACGCTGGAGTATTCCTTTGATGATTATAGCGTTTCGCAACTTGCCAAATCCCTTAAAAAGGGAAAAGAATTCACCGAATTCATAGACCGTGCCTACTGGTGGAAGAATGCCATCGATCCCCAAACGGGTTTTGCACGGTTAAAGCATTCCGATGGTACGTGGTATAAAGATTTTGATCCCATAAAGACAGGGGGCAACCATCAGTACGCAGAAGGCAACGCATGGCAACTGACCTTTTTTGTGCCCCAAGACATTCCGGCCCTTGCCGAAATAATCGGCAAACAGCAGTTTATTGACCGCTTGGACGGTGGTTTTAAGGTAAGCAGTACCTGGCGTTACAATGCGCCCAACGAACTGTACTGGGATTTCCCTGTCATCCAGGGCAACCAGCAATCCATGCACTTTTCCTTTATGTTCAACTGGGTGGGAAAACCATGGCTTACGCAAAAATGGAACCGGGATATCTTGGCACGTTTTTATGGGTATGGGGTTTCCAACGCTTATTTGGGGGATGAAGATCAGGGACAAATGAGCGCTTGGTTCATGATGTCCTCCTTGGGACTTTTTCAAATTGACGGCGGGACACGTTCGGAACCCATTTATGAAATTGGAAGTCCCCTTTTCAAAAGAGTGGAAATAGACCTAGGAAATAGATACGATAGGGGCAAACGGTTCGTCATCGAGGCCAAGAACAATTCCTTTACCAACAAATATGTACAGAGCGCGCTGCTCAATGGCAAGCGGCTGGATACTTTTTGGTTCCCTGCGAGCGAACTTTTAAAAGGTGGAAAACTTGAATTGGTCATGGGACCGGAACCGAACGAAGATTGGGGAACGGGCAAAATGCCGCCATCCATTTCCGATAAATAGAACGAGATATGACAGTGACGAAAAAATTGGCTGCCCTGTTGTTGTTGCTTTGCAACCTGACGACCGCACAAACGGAAAAGGCCTTGGCACAGATGATCCGTAACAATACGGAATTCCAGCAGGTACGGAAAAAAGCCTTGGAAACGGTGGCGACGGGATTCAATGCGGGTGATGGTTACGGCGAGGTATGGATACGGGATTATAACACTTTTATAGAGCTGTCTGCGGAGGTATTCGGTGCCAAGGAAATGGAAGAAAACCTATTGGTCTTCCTTAGGTTACAGGGCGAGGATGGTAATATTGTGGACGGGTTTATCCCAAAGGCAAAAGCGGTCCCAACAGAGGGGGGATATGAATACATCAATACAGCTCTGGAACCCGATTACAGCGGACATAAAAATACGGTGGAGACCGATCATGAGACCTCTTTGGTACAGGCGGTTTACAAATATGTGCAAAAAACGGGCAATGCCGATTTTCTGGACACTACGGTGGGTGGGAACACCGTGGCCGAAAGATTGGAAAAGTCCATGCAGTTTTTAATGGACAATAGGTGGACGGATAAATTTGGGTTGATCTATGGGGCAACAACGGCAGATTGGGGAGATGTACAGCATACCCATCCTTGGGGGGTCTATATTACGGAGGACACCCATTATTGTGTGGATATATATGACAATGCCATGATGCTGATCGCGCTCCGGAACCTTATGGAAATGGTTCCGGAAACAAAAGAAAAATGGCAAAAGGTACACGATCAGATCGCCAAAAATGTCATGCGGGTGCTTTGGGACGAAAAGAACCAAAAATTTATTCCCCATGTATATTTGGAAGCATCGCCCTATCCTCCCGATTTTGACGAGAACGAGATCTATTACCATGGGGGTACGGCAGTGGCCATCGAGGCTGGCCTCTTAGATCGGCAACAGATCAAGGTATCGCTCGATAAAATGATCGCCAATGTAAAGGCCTCGGGAGCCGCTTCCATAGGGCTTACCTTATATCCCCCCTATCCCGAATGGGCTTTTGAGAACAAAGGCATGTATCCCTATGGGTATCAGAACGGGGGCGATTGGACCTGGTTCGGGGCAAGGATGGTACAGCAATTGGTAAAGTACGGATTTGTAAGGGAAGCCTACGAACAGTTGTTGCCAATGACGGACAGGGTAGTGGCCAACAACGGTTTTTACGAGTGGTATACGGTAGACAACAGACCGGAAGGTTCGGGAACCTTTCGGGGATCGGCAGGGGTATTGTACACCGCCATAGGGCTTCTTGAGGAATGGGCCGGAAAACAATAGTTCCATAAGGAAGGCGTAAGGGCTTTATTGGACTGATTTAGATGTAAGGCAATATTGTTATATCTTAGATGATCTTTAATTGCCTTAAGCCATATTGCACGTATGAATTTTAAATTAGACCAAAATAGCCCGGTGCCGTTGCATGCCCAAATAGAAGAATATCTAAGGGGACTTATCGTTAAAAAGGAATATAAGAGCGGCGATAAGTTCCTGCCAAAGGAAATGGCCATGTCCAAGAAATTGGGGGTTTCCAGGAATACCATTCGGCAGGCGATCAATAAATTGGTGCACGAAGGGCTGATCGAACGTAAAAAAGGGGTAGGGACCAAGGTGGTCACAAAAAAAATATCCACACGTTTGGACAATTGGATCAGCTTTACCAAGGAAATGCGGAACCAAGGAATAGAAGTGGTCAATTATTTGGTGAACATCGCTTTGGTATATGTAGAGGATGAGGTATATGAGGCCCTGGGCGTGGCCAAGACAAAAAAGATATGGAAGCTGGAAAAGATCAGGGGTTCAAAAGAGGCAAAATACCTCTATTCCGTATCCTATTTCCATCCGCGGATCGGAATCACCGGTGATGAAAACTTTATAACCCCGCTCTATGAACTCTTGGAAAAGGAACACGATATTATCGTCTCCACTTCCAAGGAAAAATTGAGGGCCATTAAGGCCGATGCCAAAATTTCCACCTTGTTGGATATTGGCAAGGATGTGGCCATTTTAAAAAGGGAACGCTTGGTGACCGACATAGGCGATCGGCCGGTGGAATATAATATGGTCTATTACCATACCGATTATTTCACCTATGATATCGATATAAAAAGGGAACTCTGAGATGGGCCCCAACTAAAATTTACGTTCGGAACAATTTTATTTTATTCAATCATGTATAGACATATTTACATAACGATGGAACAGCTGCTCAGATATGCCGGTCTTACGGCGATGGGACTCCTTATCATCTTCACTACAGGCTGTGGCGATGCCCAAGAAACCAAAAAGCCCGAAGCGGAAAATCTTTCGCAATATGTCGATCCCAATATTGGGACCGCGCACAGTAGGTGGTTTTTTTACACCCCTGCCGCCATGCCTTTCGGAATGGCAAAATTGGCACCGTCCACCAATGGGTCGGAAGGCAATAAGAGTGGATGGGAAGCTGTTGGCTATGATTCCCGTCACGAAAGTATTGAAGGTTTCGCCCATTTGCACGAATTCCAGATCGGTGGCTTTATGTTTACGGGGATTACCGGTACCCTTCAGACCGAACCGGGTCCTTTGGATGATCCGGATTCGGGGTACCGGTCCCGGTTCGATAGAAAGGATGAGATTGCCCGCCCCGGTTATTACAGCGTTTTGCTAAAGGACTACAAGGTACAGGTGGAACTGACCGCTACCGAAAGGACGGGTTGGCAGCGATATACCTTTCCCAAATCGGATAGTTCGTACCTTCTGCTGGATATCGGAAACCAACTGGGGGAAAGTGGAAAAGTAAAGGAGGCCCAAGTCAAATACAATGGGGACGGGACCTTGGAGGGATATGTGATCACCTATCCCGAATATGTGAAAAAGTACCAGCCCGATGGGGATATAAAGATGTATTTTTATTCGGAACTGGATAAGAAACCTATGGAACACGGTACCTTCAAAGAAAAAGATGTACGGTCGGGACAGGATTCCATCTCAGGTGTGGGAGCGGGCATGTACCTAAAGTACGCGACCGCCGAATCCGAAACAGTGACCATTAAAACCGGACTTTCCTATACTTCCATCCAGAATGCCAAGCGCAATTTGTTGTCCGAGAGCCAAAACATGGATTTTAGCGATGTAAGGGAACAAGCGGAAAAGGCTTGGGAAAAAGAATTCAATAAGATAAGGGTCACGGATCCCTCAAGGTCCAACAAGACAAAATTTTATACCGCCCTTTTCCATGCCCTGCTGGGAAGGGGACTGGCCAGTGATGTCAACGGACAGTTTCCCCAGAACGACGGATCTATTGGACAGGTCCCCATGGACGCCTCCGGAAATCCACAGTACGAGATTTATAATACGGATTCGGTATGGGGCGCTTTTTGGAACCTCACCCAATTATGGGCCTTGGTCTGGCCGGAATATTACAATGACTTTGTACAATCCCAGTTGGAAGTCTATAAAAATTCGGGCTGGCTGGCCGATGGAACCGCCAATGGGCGTTATGTTTCGGGCGTGGGGACCAATTTTACAGGACTCATGATCGCTGCAGGGAAACAGACAGGTGTACTTACCGAGAATCTTGAGCTTGCCTACGAGGCGGCCCTCAAAAATGAGATCGCATATGCCGACCGGAAGGAAGGCGCCGGCAAGACCGACCTGAAAGGTTTTATTGAGAACGGGTTCATTTCCTATATTCCTTTGGAGGAATCAAACTATAGGGACACTCCCCAAGGATCGCCCTTTTCCGTATCCCATTCTTTGGAGTATGCCTTTAGCAGTTATGCGGTGGCGCAAATGGCACAGGAAATGGGGAAGACGGAGGATTACGAAACGCTGATGGGACTTTCCCGTAACTGGAAGGGTTTTTATGATGGCAAGACCGGCTTTTTTAGGCCAAAATTAAAAGATGGCTCTTTTATTCCCGATTTTGATCCATTGGCTCCTTGGGTCGGATTCCAGGAGGGGAACGCATACCAATATACCTATTATGTGCCCCATGATCCGGAAGCTTTGGTAGACCTGATCGGCAAGGAACGTTTCAACAAACGCCTGGATTCCATTTTTACGGTTTCCGAAACAGCGGCCTTTGGGGGAAAGGGCATTGATGCCTTTGCTGGCATACAGACATTGTACAACCACGGCAACCAACCCAGTTTGCACATCGCTTGGTTGTTCAATTTTTCTGGACGACCATGGCTCACCCAAAAATGGACCAGATCCATTGGAGACAATTTTTATGGGACCGGGGAAATCCATGGATATGGCTATGGACAGGATGAAGATCAAGGGCAATTGGGCGCATGGTACGTCATGTCATCCATCGGACTTTTTGATGTCAAGGGCCTTACCGATCCCCAGCCCACCTTTCAACTGGGGAGTCCCATCTTCGAGAAGGTGGAGATACAAGTAAACGGAGAGAAGAAGCCTTTGATCATTGAGACCGTCAATAATTCAAAGAAGAATGTATATATCGAACAGGTGGAATTCAATGACCGGCCGTATGGAAGATTGGAAATTCCATTTCACGACTTGCTAAATGGGGGAACGCTCAAATTTTACATGTCCGATACCCCAAATACAAAGTTGGACAAGTTATGACCCTAATTTCTATTAATGCTTAAAATAACTCTTGGAATGGATGATCATATTGTTATAGGGGTGGATATCGGAGGCAGTCACATCACAAGTGCCGCTGTGGATATACGGACCCTTTCCATACTCCCCGGCAGCAGTGTTTCCGTAAAAGTGGACAATAAGGCCGCTGCGGTGGATATCCTCCATAATTGGAGCTTGGCCATCAACAAGTCGATTGAAACATGCAATCCCTTTCAAAAGGTCCGTTTGGGATTTGCCATGCCCGGCCCATTTCATTACAAAACGGGTCTTGCCATGTTCGCAAGAAACGATAAATACGAAAAGCTGTTCAATATTTCCATACCTAAAACCTTGGTGGACCATATCAACGCACCGGAAATAGATTTTAGGTTTCTCAACGACGCCACTGCCTTTGGCGTCGGGGTCGCTTCAATGGGAAAGGCCAAAAATTTCAATAAGGTGATAGCCATTACGCTAGGGACGGGGTTTGGATCCGCGTTTATTGAGAAAGGGATTCCCAAGGTGACAGGAAATAACCTTCCAAAGGGAGGTTGCCTATGGGACAAACCTTATAAGGAGGGAATTGCTGACGATTACTTTTCCACCCGGTGGTGCATCCAACGGTATCAGGTACTTAGTGGGAACAAAGTGACCGGCGTACGGGACATTGCCCAGGCCGATGACGACTTTTCAAAACAGGTATTTACAGAGTTTGGGACCGATATGGCCAAATTTATGATCCCTTTCCTGAAGGATTACCGACCTGATATGATCATCCTGGGCGGAAATGTGTCGAACGCCAGTCAGTTTTTCCTGCCGGTATTACGGCAACATATAGAAGCTGCGGGCCTAAAGATCGTTTTCGAGATCTCCGACCTAATGGAAGAGGCCGCCATTGTGGGAAGCGCCAAATTGTACGATCCAGTTTTTTGGGACGCGGTAAAAGATGATCTACCTAATCTGTAATTTAAAAGTATGGCCACAAAAGAAAATACTTGGGGCAAAGTAGTTCCCGTTTTCCTCACCTTTATAGTGATGGGTTTTGTGGATATCGTAGGGGTATCCACGGGGTACGTGCAGAAAGATTTCCAACTTTCCGACACCATGGCACAGTTTCTTCCCTCCATGGTCTTTATCTGGTTTTTTGTCTTTTCCATTCCCATTGGGATCCTTCAGGACAAGATAGGAAAGAAAAAGATGATGAAGATTGGAATAGCCGTAACCCTCTTCGGACTGTTACTGCCCTTTCTTGGATATTCCTTTGTTATGGTTTTGGTGGCCTTTGTTTTTATTGGGATAGGCAATACCATTATACAAGTGGCCGCCAATCCCCTTTTACAGGAGGTGGCGCCGGTGCACAAATTTTCAAGTTTTTTGAGCCTCTCCCAATTTATCAAGGCCATTACGTCGCTCTTGGGTCCGTTGATCGCTACATATATGGCGCTGCAGTACGGGGATTGGCGCTTTGTATTTATGGTATATGCACTGGTTTCCCTTATTTCCGTGCTTTGGCTTTCCGCAACCCCCATAACGGAGATGTCGAACAGATCGGAATCTCCCGCAAGTTTTGGATCCTGTATGGCGCTGTTAAAAAATCGTTTTGTGATCACCGCGGTCATCGCCATATTTTTGATCGTGGGTGCCGATGTGGGAATGAATTCCAATATTCAGGGGTTTCTGATGAAATTGCACGGTTTTACGTTGGAACAAGCATCCTATGGGATAAGTATCTACTTTACCGCCCTTATGATCAGCCGCTTTGCGGGGGCCATCCTATTACAATTTCTCAAACCGATCTTTTTTTTGGTGACCACCACCATTTTGGCCATTTTGGGCACCCTTTTGTTGTGGCTGTCCCCTAATGGCACGATGGCCCAAATAGGTATTTTCATAATTGGTCTGGGGGCAGGGAATCTCTTTCCCCTGATCTTCTCCATTGCTATGGAAAAAATGCCCTCCAGGGCCAATGAAATTTCGGGGTTATTGATCATGGCCGTTGTGGGAGGGGCAATAATTCCCCCACTAATGGGAATCTTGGGCAGTGTTATGGGGGTTGTGGGCCCTATCTTAATTTTGCTGATCTGCTTCTCCTATATGTTGGTGGTCCCCTTTATAAAGGATAAGGAAACGACTAAGGAACTATAGGCCAACAACCTCGGAGCGAACGCTCGGGGCTTGGGACAGAAAAAATAAACGTCCCGATGCATCCCGATAAATATCGGGACGGAACATGATATTTCCCCCACAGTGGGCTAAATTGCATTATAAACCATCCATAACCAAAAACCGTACCTATGGCAACAAGAAGGGAGTTCATCGGAAAATCGGTCTTGGCGGGCGCTGCAATGGCAGCAACACCCTCCATGGCGTTCACCACTACAAAAAGGAAGTCCGTAGAGGACCAGATCATCGGACATGGGGACTACCGATATAAGATAGTTCGGGACTGGGCCAAAATGAGCATCGCCCACAACCCTTTGCTCAACTGTCATGAAATGCAGATCGACAGCAAGGGGCGTTTGCTGATGATAGGAGATCATACCGCCAATAATATTCTGGTATTTGACCGATCGGGAAAGTTACTGGACCATTGGGGCACGGGATATCCGGGGGGGCATGGCCTAACGCTGCACGATGAGGGTGGCGAGGATGTGCTTTATATTACCGATTGCGGTTATTATGTAGATCGTTTCGGCAAGAACCAGGCCCAAGCCGGACAAGTGTTCAAGACTAGCGTAGATGGTCGACTCATTTTCCCATTGCCCCATCCCCATACCATTGGGGCCTACAAACAGGAGGAACCCTATAGGCCAACCGAAACGGCCATTGGCCCGAATGGGGATATCTATGTTGCCGATGGCTATGGATCTGACTATATCTTACAATATGACCCCTACGGGAAGTTTATACGGAAATGGGGAGGTCACCAGAATAAGGACACCGATTATAACTTGAACAATGCCCATGGGGTCGCAGTGGATTATAGGAATGGCTCGGAACCGGTGTTGATCGTCACCTCTCGAAACGACAATTCCTTTAAATTTTTTACGCTCCAAGGAAAATACATCAAAACGGTGGAACTTCCCGGGGCATTTGTTTGCCGTCCCGTGATGGACGATAACAATGTTTACGCAGGAGTGTGCTGGTCAGAGACCAGGACAGGTGAAAAATGGGTCCGGGATACGGGCTATATTACCATTTTGGATGGGGACAACAAGGTGGTCTCCAATCCAGGGGGGGAAGCCCCCCACTACCAAAATGGAGCCTTGCAAAAAATGTACAATGCCCAAAATCCTGTATTTAACCACGGTCATGATGTCTTGGTGGATGGTGATAAAAACCTCTATTTGTGTCAGTGGAACGCCCATCAGACCCCGCCCATAAAACTGGAAAGGGTATAAGGATATCATCCCGTATAAGGTTCTACTCCCATTTTTAATGTGGACCAAGGGAGGAGGATAATTTTTTCGATATGCAATAATGTATATACGTATATACCTTTAGGATTTATCGTCCGCTACAATAAATTTTTTGATATATTAAAAATGGAACCTATGGAACTTGGTCTGAAGAAACGATATGTTGGCAAAATGGTCATATCCACCTTTTTTATGGGTTGGGCAAGCTTGTCGCTATGGGCAGGGGGCGATAATATTGCCTTGCTGGCAGTGGCCTCCGCCAGCGAGACCACCATAGGATTTGGGGAGCAAAGTGTAAATGACGGACAGGTACATTTTGACGGAATGGGGGAGTGGGCCTCCAATAGTTCCATGAACTTTTGGGGAGGTATAAATTACCCGTGGGTACAACTGGACTGGGAAACCCCCCAGACCACCAACAGGGTCGTTCTGTACGACCGGCCAAGTCTGGGTTCGCACACTGCCGGTGGTACGTTGTTCTTTAGTGATGGGAGCGAAATAAGTGTGACCGCCATGGAAAACAACGGGTCGCCCAAAACCATCGTCTTTCCGGAGAAGGAGATACAATGGGTGCGGTTCCAGCTTACCGATGGGGACGGGGACCGATTGGGACTCTCGGAAATGGAGGTTTTTGCGGCACCAAGTGATTATACTGACATGGTATCGTGGGTAGACCCATATATCGAGACCACAAGGGGCCGCTATTTTTATTTTGTGACCGGAAGTCGCCCATTTGGAATGATAGGGGCAGCGCCCATGACCCGGAACAAAAATCAAATGGGAGGGGGATATAATTATAACTCCCTGGAAATTTTGGGTTTTCCCCAAGTCCATGGTTGGATGCTTTCCGGCCTGAACCTAATGCCCACCACAGGGAAACGGGATCCCACATTGGGGGAGCAGCATTGGAAATCGCGTTTTTCCCATGAGGATGAGACGGTGGGCCCCGGCTATCACAAGGTGTTTTTAGGGGACTATGGGATATGGGTGGAACAGACGGCCACCGAGCGGACCAGCTTTTACCGCTTTCGGTATACGGATGATTCCGATTCCAGTATTTTACTGAATCTTGGCGGTTATTTGGGCACTACTACAATGACCGATGCCAAGGTCGCTAAAGTGGGCGATCGGGAAATAGAGGGATCTGTGAACACTACCGGCCGATTATGGGGAGGGCCGGACAATGTGCGTATCTATTTTGTGGTGCAAATAGACCGTCCGGTGCGGGAGCTGAACGGATGGATAGGGGACCAACGGCAAATGGATATCTCCCATTTAAATGGAGCTTCCGGCAGCACTCCTAAAAATGCAGGACAAAGTTACCATGATGCCCCCACCACGGGAATTTCCTTTGAACATAATGTAAAGAAAGGGGAGGTTATCCAAATGAAAATCGCCATTTCCTATACCAGTGTGGAGAACGCCCGGAACAATCTGTTAAGGGAAAGTCCCCATTGGCAGTTCGAAAAGGTCAAAAAGGAGGCCGTTGGCGAATGGGACAGATGGTTGGGAAAGATCAAGGTAAAGGGAGGGACGGACGCCCAGAAGATCAAGTTCTATACCGATCTTTGGCACGCTCTGTTGGGCAGGCATAAGATCGATGATATAAATGGGGATTATCCCGATTATACCCAAGGCGAAAGACAGGGTGCCAAAACCGTAAACTCCCAATTAAGGGTAAGGACCGTTCCCAAGGACAAAAAGGGAACTCCCAAATTCCATATGTACAACTCGGATGCATTTTGGTTGACCCAGTGGAACCTGAATATCCTATGGGGTCTGGCCTGGCCAGAAATGTTGGACGAATTTTCCGCTTCCTTGGTGCAGTATGCGGACAACGGGGGACTACTGCCACGGGGACCCAATGCTGGGGGATATTCCTATATCATGACGGGCTGTCCCGCCACTCCCTTGATCGTATCCGCCTATACCAAGGGACTGCTTACCAAGGTGGATGATCAACATGCATATGCAACTATGAAACGGAACCATATGCCCGGAGGAATGTTGGAGGTAGATAAGGACTATTTGGAAAAGGGATATTTTATGGAGGGATGGGGAAGTGCGGGAAGGACCTTGGAGGCTTGTTTTCAAGATTGGAGCCTCGCCCAAATGGCCAAGGGACTGAAAAAGAATAGGGATGCCTCCTACTTCCTTAAACGATCTGAAGGCTGGAAAAACCTCTTCAATGAAGAACACGGCCTTATCTTTCCAAAAGATAAAGAAGGCAAATGGTTGCATACCGATCCTTTGAGCGGGGCGGGTTGGGTAGAGGCGAACTCTTGGCAGGCCACTTGGTCCGTTTCCCATGATATAAAATCGTTGGCGGCACTGTTGGGCGGACCGGACAGGCTTTGTGACAAGCTCAATTTTGCGTTCGAACAGGCGGAACCTACAGATTTTGTGTTCTCTTATGGTAGTGGGTATGTCAGTTATGCCAACCAACCGGGCTGTTCCAACGCCCATGTCTTCAACCATGCCGGCAAACCCTGGCTTTCCCAAAAGTGGGCAAGGGAAGTGAACGAAAAGGCCTATGGTGCCATTACGCCCGATAAGGGATATGGAGGGCATGATGAAGATCAGGGACAAATGGGGGCGGTAAGTGCCCTTATGTCCATGGGACTCTTCAGTCTACAGGGGACCGCTTCCCTACGTCCGACATATGACATTACCAGTCCCGTGTTCGACGAGGTAAAGATCGCACTGGACCCTACCTATTATCCGGGCACCGAATTTGTGATACGTACGTACCACAATTCCCAAGAAAACGGGTATATCCAAAAGGCGCAGCTGAACGGCAAGCCGCTGGGGACCTTCTGGTTCGAACACGCCCAGTTTATCCAGGGAGGTTTGCTTGAACTATGGATGGGACCGGCTCCAAATAAGGAATGGGGAACGGAGCGGACAAAATAAAGGTAAGTTTTTGGCTACTTTTGGAATAGAGGAACAGTATTTAAAACCTTAAAATTAGCCAAAATAATATAAGATCATCAAAATTATGTGACTATATCAACTTTTTGGCAAAATAAAAGTCGATATATTATATTTTGGATAAATAAATTTATTATATTTGATTATGTATATACATATGTACATAATATGAAGAAGGGGAATGTAGTTGGAGTACGGGCACCGAATTTTCAAAAGCGGACCGGCCTCACAGGGGGATATGGGATAATAAAGGGAAATATCCTATCGGTCTATAAAGCGAACGTTGGATGTAACATGTCCTAGGGGCAAGAAAATAACTACCAAAAACCAAAAAATGGACAAAATGAAAAACCCATAAAAAAAGCCGATCTCCTGAAGAAAGATCGGCCGATCAGGTTCGCTAAAACCAGTGTTAAATTATCTACTAACAATAATCAACTATACAAATATATGAAATGTTACGTATTACTGCGCAAATGGCCCAGTGCCGATCGTGTTCTGTACGGTATATTCCTTTCTTTTTGCCTCTGTTCCGTTTCTTGGGCAAATACGGTAAGGGTTGCCAATGTGGAAAATAAGCTTGCACCCTTCCCTTTACAGGCGGAAATTTCAGGGAAGGTATTGGATGAAAATGGCGTGGGCCTCCCCGGTGCCAGTGTTTTTCAAAAAGGGACCACCAATGGGGTCTCTACGGATTTTGACGGAAATTATTCCATTTCCGTGGAAAGTGGGAGCGTTCTGGTTTTTTCCTATATCGGATTTGTAACACAAGAGGTTACTGTAGGTTCTTCTTCAAGCATCGATGTCCAATTGGAAGTGGATGCCAGTAGTCTGGATGAAGTGGTCGTCATCGGGTACGGTACCCAGGTGAGGGCCGAAGTGACCAACGCAATTACCCAAGTTGAAGGGCCAATCCTCAGACAAACACCGGCCCTATCGGTTTCCAACTCCATAGCGGGCCAAATACCCGGTGTTTTCGCCGTCCAAGGGTCCGCCGCCCCCGGTTTTGACGATGCGGAGATCAGGGTAAGGGGCTCAAGCACCTTTGGGAGTGCGCCCGTTCTATATGTGATCGATGGGGTGGCCAATAGAGATCCTGACAATCTTAATAGATTGGATCCCAACGATATTGAAAGCCTTACGGTGCTAAAGGATGCTTCCGCCGCCATTTACGGGGCGCAGGCTGCCGGAGGGGTAATACTGGTCACCACCAAAAGGGGAAAGGCGGGCAAAGCGGAATTCTCCTATAATTATGATCTAGGGTTTTCCAGGCCCATTTCCAAGCCCACAACTGCCAATGCGTTCCAATTTATGGACATCATCAATTCAGCAGATGCCTTGGACGGTAGGGGCCTTACGTTCTCAGAGGAACAGATAGAACAGTTCAGATCGGGGGCCAGGATTTCCTCCGATTGGTGGGACGATTTGATCGGGGGCCAAGTGATGGAACAGAACAGGCACTCGTTGAATGTGCGGGGCGGCTCGGAAAAGACCCGATATTTTGCATCCATAGGCCATGCCAGGCAAGGAGGGCTTCTTATTGGGGACGATAAGACAAAGCTACGGCAATATAATCTCCGTTCCAATCTGGATATGAACATCAGTGATAATCTGGACCTGCAGTTCGATATGCACGCAAGGCGTAAGTTCACCCAGGCTGCACAAGCGGGCGGGGCAGATGGCGCCATAGGGGGCGCTTTGGGCACTTTTAGTCCGCTGTTGCCCCCATTTATCGGAGGGGATACAGGCCAGCCCGCCGAGGGTTTTTCGCAACTGAACCCTGCTGCCAAGGTAACGGGCCCTGGCTACAATAGGTTCACGAACGATGTGTTCAATGCAACCATGTCATGGGACTGGAAAACACCATGGTTAATGGAAGGCTTCTCGGTACAGGGTTTTGCGGCCTATGACCAATGGTATTTTTACAACAAGGCATTCAACACCACATGGACATACTGGGAGCTGGATACCGATGGCAATCCGATCGAACGTCCCTCTAGGGAAGTGGAGCCGGTGGGGTTGACGCAAACTTTTAGCCAGACCAACCAGTTGACATTGAACGCCCGTTTGTCCTATGAACGAAAGTTTGGGGAAGATCACGACCTAAAGGCTTTTGTGGCCTATGAACAGAGTGAGACCAAAAGGAACAATTTTCTGGCCGGAAGGTTGGGCTATGAATCCTTTGAACTTGATGAACTGTTTGCAGGTAGTCCCGACAGGAGCAATTGGCTTACCGATGGGACCGCTTCCGAATCGGCCCGACAAAATTATTTTGGACGTTTTTCCTATGGGTTCAAGTCGAAATACCTGTTCCAGTTTAATTTTAGGTATGATGGTTCCGATACCTTTCCCAAGGACAAACGGTTTGGATTTTTTCCCGGGGCATCCGCTGGATGGCGTATTTCAGAGGAGTCCTTTATGCCCGACAATCTCTTTAGCGACCTAAAGTTAAGGGTCTCTTGGGGTATTTTGGGTAACGATCGGGTAGGGCAATTTCAATATCTGCAATCATTTGGGTATCCTGTTCCTGGCGCCGTGGGCTACCCCGGCAATTCCGGCGGTTATGTGATCGGCGGGGAGGATGTTACCGTTTTTGTTCCCGGAGTGGCACCAAATCCCAACATTACATGGGAGAAAACGGAGAGTTTGGATATTGGGCTAGAAGGATCTCTTTTCGACGGAAAATTGTCCTTTGTACTGGATTATTTCCGACAAAATACGACCGACATCCTTACGGCAAGAAATTCCTCCATACCCAATACCTTTGGGATCCGTCCCCCCAGTGAGAATATCGGGGAGTTTAAAAACCAAGGGGTCGACGGACAGATTTCCTACAAATACGGCAACGCCGATGATTTTCAACTATCGCTTACGGCCAATGCGACCTATGCCAAAAATGAATTGGTATTCAGGGATCAGGTACCCCCACCGGAAGGATCCGAATTCCAAAGTTTTGAAGGTCGGCCCGGAACTTCGGTCCTTGTCTACAAGACTATCGGAATTTATAGGACGCAGGAAGATCTGGACAATAATATCAACTATGCAGGTGCCGGTCTGGGCAATCTGATCTTTGAGGACCTGAACGGCGACGGTACCATAAATGCGGATGATCGGTACGCCTTCGACAGTCAGAGCTTTCCTTCCCTCCAATACGGGTTTAATATTATGGCGGGCTACAAGGGCCTCGATTTTAGCATGCTCCTACAGGGACAGGCAGATGTAAGGAAGGTGATCACCAATAATTTTAGTTCCGGGGCCAACGGTAATGGACTGGCCTATGCAGCGGAAAACAGCTATACGTTGGACAATACAAGTGCCGCTTTGCCAAGGATATTGAGGACCGGCACGTTGGACAGTGATCCGTTCGCATCTGATTTTTGGTACCGTGATGCCGACTTCCTACGTATAAAACAGCTGCAATTGGGGTATACCTTTCCCGATCAGGTGAACAGATCCTTTGGCGATGCGATAGACAGTCTTAGGCTCTATATCAGCGCTACCAATATCCTGACCATCTATGACGCCATGTCCGAATATGAATTGGGAGATCCCGAATTCAGATCGCTGAACGGTGCAGGTTTTCCGCAGTTGAGCACCCTTAGTCTAGGCTTCAATGTTACATTTTAAAAATTGGATAAAATGGAAAATATAAGAATAAATATATGGTGTCGATATGTGATGGCCTTGATCGGACTGGTCTCTATGGTTTCGGTCACCTCCTGCAGTGAGGATATTTTGGAGCTGACACCTTTGGATAGGATAAGTGAGGAGTCGGTGTTCGTCGACGAGGTTTTTTTGACGAATTACGTAAACGGGAACTATAGGGGCATAAGGCCGCATTACAGGCCCGATGCTGGAGGGTATGTGGGCCTTACGGACATCGGTATCTTTCAGGATGAGACCTTGCAGTACAATGCTTCGGCTACCGCCTATCGCAATGGCAACCTAACGGCCGATCTTGTAGATAACTTTACCCAGAACCTTTATGCCCAATCATATGATTTCATAAGGCGTATCAATATCTTTTTCGAAAAAACGGAAGGCAATACGGAACTGGACCCCGATCGTTTAAGGGTGTTGACGGGCGAATCCACCTTTCAAAGGGCCTATATCTATTTTGAACTGTTACGGCATTTTGGGGGAGTTCCCCTGTTGACCAGTTCGGTGGGCTTGGAAGAGGCGAATTCTACCCCGATAACCAGGAATTCCTATGACGAGGTGGCCCAGTTCGTATTGGACGAATTGGATCGGGCCGCCAGCCTTTTGGACGGCGAGAACATGGCAACGGGAAGGGCGAACAAGGGGGCCGCTTTGGCCCTTAAGGCCCGATTGTTATTGTATATGGCCAGTCCCCTTAACAACCCTTCCAATGACCTATCAAAGTGGCAGGCGGCAGAGGCCGCCCATGAGGCGGTGTTTGCCGAAGGCTACAGTTTACACCCCGATTTTGCCGGGGTCTTTAAAGAGCCCCTAAAAACGGAAGAAATCATTTTCGGTCGCGAGTATACGGGGCCCAACGGTACGGAATCCCAAGCTTTTGGCTTGGCATGGGGCTATAACTACGACTTCTGGCCAAGCGGTTTTGATGCCCAGCAAAAGGTAATGCCCACCCAGCGACTCGTAAACATGTTCCAGATGACCAATGGGGAATATCCGTATACCGATGACAGTTTTACGGTAAACCCTGTATCCGGGCATGACCCCCAAAATCCGTTCGAGAATCGAGATCCCCGTTTTTACGTGTCCATATTGTATCCCGGTGCTCCCGTAGATATCAATGATGGGGCCAAATCCACCTCCAGAACCTACGAATATTGGGAGGATGCCAATCCCAATGTTCCCAATGAGAACCCCACAAAAATAGACCCTATCAACGGGCAGGAATTGTTCGATTTTGGCCGAGATTCAGAAACCTATTGGGTGCAGGGACGGACACCCTTCCATTGGAACGTACAAACAGGATATATTTTCAGGAAATTATTGGATTTTGAAGGGCCCAGGGCCAGCGAAGATTATGATTACAACAGTGTTACGCCATGGATCAGATTGGCGGAGATGTACCTGAACTATGCAGAAATCCAGATTGCGCTCGACAATGAGGGCGAAGCCAGGGACTATATCAATCTGGTAAGGGGCAGGGCGTCGGTCAATATGCCTCCCGTTACGGCTACCGGTGAGGAGCTGGTTGAGGTGTACCGTAAGGAAAGGGCGGTGGAGCTGCTTTTGGAAGATCACCGCTTTTTTGATCTGCTGCGTTGGAAAGCGGGACCTGGCAATATAGATAGCAATCCGGTCAATGGTTTGCAAGAGGTGACCCGCGATTGGTCAGATGGCGGAAAATTCAATTTCGGCTATGGCCCCATCAATACCCAGCGGGCCCCATGGCCGGGAGACTATTATTACCTGCTTCCCATACCAAGGGACGAGATCAATAGGTCCAATGGGGGAATGACCCAAAATCCGGGCTATGATTAATGGGCAAGAACCTTTGCGCAGGCCCGGAGCATTTGGATTTCGGTTGGTAAGTTAAGTTTTAGTTAGTTTTTTGTTGGGACCACGGGCAGGCATTTTATGCGGCCTGTGGTCTATTCAATAAGATCGGTTCCACATATAAATGGCACAATGACCTTAAAAATAGCTGTAATGATAAAATTGGAAAAAGAGAAATGTCTTCGCTGGATCGTACGGTCTGGTCTGTGCCTATGCACGCTGTTCTTCTGTAGCTGCGACAGGGAAACCAAGATGGACACCCTGTTTTTGGAGGTTTCCCCAGAGCGTTCCGGAATAACCTTTTCCAACACCCTTACCGAAAACGACAGCATCAACTATTTTAATTATATGTACATCTATATGGGTGGCGGGGTGGCCGTGGGCGACCTGAACAACGATGGCCTGCCCGATATCTATTTTACGGGGAACATGGTGAAGAACAAACTTTATCTCAATCAGGGAAACCTGGGTTTTAAGGATGTTACCGAAGAAGCAGGGGTAGGGGGCGACAACAGATGGATGACCGGGGTGACCATGGGCGATGCCAATCAGGATGGCTGGCTGGATATCTATGTGAGCGTTTCGGGAAAATGGGGCACCACCGAGAACCTCCTATATATAAACGATGCCAAGGAAGGGGAATTGCCAACGTTTACCGAGTCGGCCAAGAGTTATGGGGTGGCAGATGCCGGCAACGGTACACAGGCGGTGTTTTTTGACTATGACCGTGATGGCGACCAGGACCTGTATGTGGTCAACTATCCCTTGGTACCCTCCCGGACCAGTATTACGGAATTTCTAGACTTTAGGGAAAATACCCCTGCCCATAGGAGCGACCGTATGTACCGGAACAATGGGGACCGTACGTTTACCGATGTGACACAGGAGTCGGGGATGGCAAAATATGGACTTTCCCTGGGCATCTCCGTGGGCGATTACAACCAAGATGGCTGGCCCGATGTATATGTCTCAAATGATTTCAGTACACCCGACTACTTCCTTATGAACAATGGGGACGGGACTTTCACCGATCGCAATTTGGAACTCACAAACCATACTTCCTATTTTGGAATGGGAACGGATGCGGCCGATTTTAACAACGACGGACTGCTGGATATCTACCAAGTGGATATGATGCCCAAAAGCCATCGGAGGGCCAAGGAGAATATGGACAGTATGGACCCCGAAAGGTTCTATAATATGGTGGCGCATGACATGCACCATCAATACTCCATCAATACCCTTCAAATGAATATGGGAAATGACAGTGTGGGATTGCCCCATTTTGGCGATGTGGGTAAAATGGCAGGGGTGTCGGCGACGGATTGGAGCTGGGCCGCCCTTTTTGCCGATTTCGACAATGATGGACAAAAGGACATCTACGTCAGCAATGGGGTACGGCGCGACATTAACAACAGCGATTTTTTTAGGAGTGATGAGATCAAAAATTTTACGGAAGGGAACTCTTTGGAACTTACCTTAAAACTCCCATCCGAAAAAATTGAGAACTATGCCTTCAAAAATAACGGTGACCTTACCTTTTCCAATGTTTCCAAGGAGTGGGGCCTTAACTACAACGGATTTTCCAATGGAATGGTCTATGCCGACCTGGATCTGGACGGTGATCTTGATGTGGTCCTTAACAATTTGGACGATAAAAGTAGGGTCTATGAAAACAGGGCCTCCCAACAAGGGGGAAGCAACCATCTTAGGATAAAGTTCAAAGGTCCGGATTCCAATGCCTTTGGTATAGGCTGCAAGGTTTGGCTGGAGGACGAAAACGGTCTGCAGTTCCAGGAAATGACCCTTACCAGAGGATTTCAGTCGTCCGTGGAACCCGTACTTCACTTCGGGGTCGGAAAAAAGGAAAAAATAGCACAGGTCAAAATCCAATGGCCCGACGGCAGGGTCCAGAAACTGAATGGGTCAAAGACCAACCGTCTGCTGGTAGTGGATTACCGGGATGCCGTTTCGGTACAGGAACCCGTGTCGGGGAAGGGTCCTATTCTTTTTAAGGATATCACACGTGAAGCGAATCTGAACCACAAACATGAGGAAAACCTTTTCAACGATTTTTACCACCAGGTTCTGCTCCCACATAAAATTTCGCAGTACGGTCCGGCCTTGGCGGTCGGGGATGTGGACAATGATGGACTGGACGACTTTTTTGTTGGCGGGGCATATCGCAGCCCGGCCACACTGTACCGGCAGAACGGGGATGGGACCTTTGCGGAAATGGGGTCGGCAACCTGGGAACTGGACCGGGAACAGGAGGATGTGGCAGCGGAATTCTTCGATGCCAATGGGGACGGGCTCTTGGATCTTTATGTGGTCAGCGGGGGAAACGAATTCGGACCGAACGATGATTATTACCAGGACCGATTTTATCTGAACAGGGGAAACGGGGTTTTTGAAAAAATTCCCACAGCCCTGCCCCGGATCACCGATAGCGGGGGAACTGTCATATATGCCGATTATGATGCAGATGGGGACATGGACCTGTTTGTGGGGGGAAGGGTGACCCCAAGAAACTATCCCACTCCGCCACAGAGCCATATCCTTCGGAACGATAGCAAGGGAATGTATGTTGTTTTTACGGATGTAACCTCGGAAGTGGCCCCGGAACTATTGGATCTGGGAATGGTGACCCAAGCGGAATGGGTCGATGTTGACGGGGATTCCCGGCAAGACTTGATGATCGTGGGCGAGTGGATGGGCATTGTATACCTCCGAAACGAAGGGGCAAAATTTGTCGATAAAAGTGCCGAGGCCGGATTGGAAGGAACCACTGGTTGGTGGTTTGGTCTGAAGTCGCACGATTTTGATGGGGACGGGGATCAGGATTTTCTGGTGGGCAACCTGGGACGAAACTATAAATACCAGGCCAAGAAAGATTCCCCATTTAGCCTATATGCCTATGATTATGACAATAACAACCGTCAGGATATCGTATTGAGCTATCTGGAAAAGGGTACACAGGTACCCGTCAGGGGCAGGGAATGTTCCTCTCAACAGATTCCCGCCATAAAGTCAAAGTTCAAGGATTACCACTCCTTTGCCAGTGCCAGTCTGGAGCAGATCTATTCGACCGAACATTTGGAGAAATCCGTTCACTATGAGGTCAGAAGTTTTGCGAACAGTTATTTGGAAAATAAAGGTAAGGGACAATTTGAACTACATGAATTGGATAACCTGGCACAGATAGCCCCTATAAATGGAATGGTGGTGGAAGATATTGACGGGAACGGGACCACGGATGTCATCTATGCCGGTAACCTTTATGGGTCTGAAGTGGAGACCCCGCGGGGGGATGCAAGCTATGGCGGACTCTTAACGGGTAACGGAAAAGGGGATTTCCGGGCTCATATGCCATATGAAAGTGGGCTATGGGTACCAGGCGAGGTCAGGGCCGTGAAAAAGATCACATTGGCACATGGCAAGGGCGTGCTCTTTGCCAAGAACAATGACTACCTACAATTGGTGCAAATCACGAATAGGTAAGAACGGACCGGATCTATGGTCTTTCAAGGATGATTTCCATGGGGACCCTGATGAACACCGGACGGTAATAATCGGTGTCCACTTCGTGGATCTTGGGAATATCCAGACTGTTCACGCAGTAGGAGACCAATAGTTTGCCATCTTGCATATATTGTGGATGTGCCATGGCATTGTACGTGAATACGTTGTCCTTCCCTCGGTCCTGTTCGGGAGTGTGATAGAGCAGCTTTTCATTGTACCAAGGCCCTACGGGAGAATCGGAAATATAAGAAAAGATGTTACCGCTGATCAAATTGCGTTCCTGCATCAACAATACATAATGCCCCTGATATTTAAAAATACTGAACTGCTCTGGGACCGAACGTTCCACACCCTTTAGGGCACTGGTCGATGTTGGGTCGGAAGTCCAGCCCTTCCCATCATGGAACCTGTATTCTTCCAAAGAATTGGTGCTCTCGTTCAAGCGTGCCCTGGCAATATGCAGGCTACTGTTTTCCCCTTCCATTCTGGAACCGTAGAGATAGGTATATCCTCCATCGGTTAAAATGGAATGACCATAATGTACATCTTTGGCATTGGAGTGGGGGAAGTCCTTCTGGGCGAGCACTTTTAAGGATTCCTGTTCCATTCTTACATAATCGGTTCCCGAAAAGGCAAAGCCCCAGCCCTCGTCCACATGAAAAAAGCGGGACATAAAGAGGTGAAGGACCCCTTGGTTCGCAAAGCCGTGCCCAGGCCAATAAAATTCTTTGGGATTGCCGGTAATCGGTTTTAAGAGCGCGTCGGGATCGGACAAAGTTCCGCGGTAAAGGGCCGTGTGAGTGCTATCTGCCAGATCGATACGGATAAAGGTATTGTTGATCATGGTGCTGTTCACGTTCCGTTTCCTGTTTACCACCGGCTCCAAGAAGGAATCCCCCATCATAAAGATGGATCGCCCTTTGTCCAAGGGAAATGAAATGGCTCCGTCCGCTCCCGTGATACCCAGGCTATCCACCATCAGCATGTCGGCAAAGACAGTGTCCCGTGTAACCTCCCGCTTTGGGGACTGTCCGAAACTGTATACTATGGTCAGGAGCAGGATAGGAACAAGCTGCGCATATTTAATTTTTGTAAGATCTGCCATATTGTTTACTTTAAGGGTAAATTGTGAATGAACATCGTAACCGATGCTTTGAACATCAAATATATAACGAAACACTTAATTAATTTGTTTAAATGTATATACATATACATTTTTTTGGTATATTTATAAAATAGGTATCTTGGAATAGTTGGGGTGAACCTCGTGAAATTTTTGAATTGTACGAAATTTTAAAAGGTAATAAAACGTAATTGGAATGAAACAAAAGCTGGGCATACTGATCATTTTAACGGTCTTGGGCTTGCTGATATATTCGTTTAAGTCGGGATTTTTTGACCGTCCCCCCCAGGGGTATATCGAACCGCCCTTACCTGAAGTGGTGGACTACAATTTTCATATCAAACCGATCCTTTCCGATAATTGTTATACCTGTCACGGTCCGGATGCCAACAAAAGAAAGGCGGGCTATCGATTGGATCTGGAAGAAACGGCCCTCTTGGAACTTCCCGAACATCCGGGTACATTTGGTATCGTACCGGGAAATCCGGCAAAAAGTATGTTGTACGAACATGTTATTTCGGAAGACCCGGCCATGGTGATGCCCCCGAAGGAATCCAACTTGGCCCTTAGTCCGTACGAGAAGAAACTCCTTAAAAAATGGATCGAGCAAGGTGCGGTATTCGAAAAGCACTGGGCCTTTATCCCTCCCAAAAAAGCCACGGTCCCCACAACGGAACTGTCGGAACTTCAACAGAACGAAGTGGATGCCTTTATTTTCGAAAAACTATTGGAAAAAGGGTTGAAACCTTCTCCTAGGGCCGACAGGGAAATCCTTATCCGCAGGCTGAGCCTGGACATTACCGGCCTCCCGCCAAGTCCGGAACTGGTCTCCGATTTTATGGCAGATAATGCCGGAACTGCCCTTGAACCCTTTATCGATAGACTGCTCGCTTCCCCACAATACGGGGAGCGGATGACACAGGTCTGGTTGGACGTGGCCCGGTATGCCGATTCCCATGGCTATCAAGATGACAGTTACAGGAGTATGTGGCCTTGGCGGGACTGGGTGATACATGCCTTTAACGAAAATATGCCCTATGATGAATTTCTTACCCTACAACTGGCTGGGGACCTTCTGCCGGATGCCGGCAAGGAGCAGCTATTGGCCACTGGCTTCAACAGGAACCACCCCATAACCCAGGAAGGGGGCGTAATCCAAGAAGAGTACCAATCCTATTATGTGGTAGACCGTGCAAATACCTTGGGAAAGGGCATATTGGGGCTTACGTTGGAATGTGCGAAATGCCATGACCACAAATACGATCCCCTCTCCCAAAAGAACTACTTTGAAATCTACTCCTTCTTTAACAATGTGGATGAGAAAGGACTGCAGATGGATGCCGTACAGGCCGCCAACCAACGGTATTTTGCCGATGCTCCTTATATTACCATAAGCCCGGAAGAGAGTAGGGGAGTGCTTGATTTTGTGAACAATACGGAGGGAAAAAAGGTGAACGTAATGGTCATGAACGATTCTGCCCCAAGGCAGACCTATATTTTCAACCGTGGGGCGTATGACGACCTTGGAGAAAAGGTATATCCCAATACCCCTTCCATCATCCTGCCGTTCCCGGAGGAATTTCCCAAAAATAGGCTGGGGCTAGCCAAGTGGGTCACCCATAAGGACAATCCGCTTACGGCAAGGGTCTTCGTAAATAGGATCTGGGCCATGTTGTTCGGGAATGGACTGGTGGTGACCTCCGAGGATTTTGGGGTACAGGGCAGCCTGCCCACCCATCCCCAGTTATTGGATTGGCTTTCCAAGGATTTTATGGAACACGGCTGGGATATCAAATATTTGTTAAAAAAAATCATGCTTTCTGCCACCTATCAACAATCTTCAAAAGCTACCCCAGAACTATTGGAGGCCGATCCCGAAAACCTGTTGTTGGCCAGGGCGCCAAGGTTTAGGATGAGCGGGGAGATGATACGGGACTATATGTTGGCGAGCAGTGGACTGCTCAATAGGGAGATGGGCGGGCCCAGTGTAAGACCGTACCAGCCCGCAGGTCTATGGGAAGAGACCAATGCCGGCGGCAATAGGGGCGTACTTACCAGTTATACCGAGGATACGGGCGATAAATTATATAGAAGGTCGCTCTATACCATTTGGAAAAGAACACTTCCCCCGCCGAATATGACCGTTTTTGATGCTCCCAACCGCGATTTTTGTGAAGTGCGTAGACAAAATACAAATACCCCGCTCCAGGCATTGGCGTTACAAAACGATGTACAGATGTTGGAAGCGGCAAGGGTTCTGGCCCAACGATGTATAATGACGGTGAAGGATCCAAACCTGTTGGTGCCCCATCTTTTTGAACGTATCCTGATCCGTAGCCCCAAATCGGAGGAACTGAAAGTGTTGGAAGCATATTATAGGGATGCCTTGGAACAGTTTAGGGCGAAACCCGAAAATGCGCAAAAATTGATCGCCATGGGGGCGTACGAGGATTTGGGAACGGCCCCTGAAAAAACGGCCGCCCTGATGCTAACGGCCCAAGTACTGTACAATCTTGACGAAACCATTACCAAAGAATGAACCAATGGAGAACGATAAAAACGATTCCAAAGACCCTTTAAAGGTAAACCGAAGACATTTCTTTTCGCAGTTGAGCGTGGGCATAGGTTCCCTTGCCCTGGGATCCCTGCTCATTCCCGATCTTTTTAAAACGGGTACGCCCGCCCTGGAAGGGCAGCCCCTTGGCATCCCACATTTTGCGCCCAAGGCAAAACGGGTCATCTACCTGTTCCAGTCGGGCGCCCCTTCGCAATTGGAATCGTTCGATTACAAACCTACCCTTTTAAAAAGAATGGGGGAGGACCTTCCCGAATCGGTGCGGAACGGGCAGCGACTTACCGGAATGACGGCAGGACAGTCCAAGTTTCCCCTGATGCCCTCCGCTTCCCAATTTAAACAATATGGAAAAAGTGGGGCATGGGTAAGTGACTATTTCCCCCATATCGCAAAAATTGCGGATGATATCTGTATCGTAAGGAGCATGCACACGGAGGCGATCAACCACGATCCCGCCATCACCTTTTTTCAGACCGGCAGTCAGCAGTCCGGTAGGCCCAGCCTGGGTTCTTGGATGAGCTACGGACTGGGCAACGAGAACCAGAACCTTCCGTCTTTTGTCGTATTGACCTCAAGGGGCCAAGGCAACAGTCAGGGACTTTATTCCAAATTATGGTCCAGCGGTTTTCTGGACTCCAAACATCAAGGGGTGCTCTTACGGTCGGGAAAGGACTCCGTACTCTACCTGAACGATCCCGAGGGCGTTTCAAGATCGGACAAGCGGCATCTGTTAGATCAGGTAGCCGCCCTTAACAAAATGCACCATGTGGAAACCGGCGATGATGAGATAGAATCGCGTATAGCGCAGTACGAAATGGCCTATAGGATGCAGATGTCCGTTCCGGACGTGATGGATATAAAAAAAGAACCGGAATCCATCATAAAATTGTACGGAGAGGATTCCCAAGTGCCGGGAACCTATGCCGCCAATTGTTTACAGGCCAGAAGATTGGCCGAAAATGGGGTGCGGTTTATACAATTGTACCACCAAGGATGGGACCAACACGGCAACCTGCCAAATGAAATGGCGGGGCAGGCAAAGGATGTGGACAAGGCATCGGCGGCTTTGGTGCTGGACCTAAAACAGCGGGGAATGTTGGACGATACCTTGGTGATTTGGGGCGGGGAATTTGGACGTACCAACTATTGCCAGGGAAATTTCGATCCCAAGAACTATGGTCGTGACCACCACCCTAGGGCCTTTAGTATCTGGATGGCCGGTGGTGGGATCAAGCCCGGTATAAGCTATGGGGAAACGGATGATTTTGGGTACAATATTGTGAAGGACCCTGTCCATATAAATGATTTTCACGCTACCATTATGCACAATATGGGTCTGGACCACGAACAACTGACCTACAAATATCAAGGGAGAAGGTTCCGGTTAACGGATGTGGCCGGAAATGTTGTAAAAGATATATTGTCATAATTCATGGGGCAAAAAAATAGCGGCCGATGGGCCAATTTTCCCATTTTTGGGATGACGGTTTTCTTGGTTTTCTGCCTCCTTTTCGAATCTTTTTTGGAACTGCCCCCACTGGTGGGCTGGTTGGGGCATTGGCATCCTTTGGTATTGCATTTCCCCATTGTACTGTTGTTACTGGTATGTATTATGGGACTTTTGGGCAAAAAGGTGCCCACCCTATTGCTTACCGTTACAACGCTATCCGCCCTTTTGACCGCTATCACGGGATTTTTTTTGGGATCCAAGGCCCTTCCAAAGGGAAACTTACTGCTCTGGCACCAATGGTTGGGGGCAGCGGTCGCCCTTTTGGCCGTAATCTGGTATTGGCTCCGGCAGAACCGGCTTGACAAACGACCGTTCACCTCCATTATCCAAGTGATCTTGATCGTACTGGTGGGCATTACGGGACATTACGGGGGCATGGTCACCCATGGGGAGGATTTTTTGGCCCTGCCGATCGGAAATGACGGTGATAAAATTCCCGAAGATCCGTTCATATATGGTCATGTGGTGGTACCCATCCTGGAAAACAAATGTGTGTCCTGCCACAATCCCAACAAACGCAAAGGGGAACTGTTGATGACAGATTTGGACCAACTGTTAATAGGAGGGGGGACAGGGCCGGCAATTGTGGCCAATGTGCCCGAAAAAAGCTTGTTGTTGCAGCGGGTGCACCTGCCAGTGGACGATGAGGAACATATGCCGCCGGATGGAAAGGAACCCTTGACGGAGGAGGAGATCGCCATTTTGGAAAGATGGATCGCATTGGGCGCTTCCGATACGTTACGGCTGACACATTTGAAAGCGGATGAACCGCTCTCGACCCTCATCAAAAAACAACTTATGCCCCAGGACGGCAATGAATACCGATCCTTTCCCAAGATGGCCGACAGTGTACTGCTGCGTTTGGGTACGGATTATCTGACCCTTCAACGGATTTCGGCAAATTCCAATGCCCTATCGGTAGCGGTCTTCCTGCCGCCACAATATGATCCCTCTATTTTGGAAGGATTAAGGGAGGTGGCCTTGAACATAGTGTCTTTGGACCTGAGCGGATTGCCCCTTGGGCCGCAGGAGATGGAAATCGTGGCGCTCTGTAGGAATCTGGAACGTTTGGAACTGGACCGGACCTTAGTGAACGATGCAGGTTTCAAAGGGCTACAGGGGCTCACCAAATTAAAGCTGTTAAAGGCGTACGATACAGATCTTACCGATGCCAGTATGGCCGTACTGCAACAGATGGAAGGGTTGCAGCAGCTCTATGTATGGGATACCCAAATATCCGGGGCGGCCCTCTCCCAACTTAAGGACCGATTGCCCGCCTTGCAAATAAATACGGGGATCGATCCAGGGATAAAGGAATCGTTTATAGAAGGGGATACGGTGTCGTTGGAAGGGACCAAAAATTAGGCACGCCGCTGTCTTTTTCACCCCCGGAAAAAGGATATTTAAATTAAATTATCGGCTTTTTCAACACATAACGCTATAAATTACAACTTTATGATTTAAAAATCCTGGGATGAAAAAAGTAAATACTAGTGTTGATAATATGTTTGGGTCAGCAAGGAAATCTCGCTTTGATATCCTGGACGGTTAGATTCTTTTAAATTTGATCCGTTTTGTTATTATGATGCGTCCCGTGCATGGTATTCGGCAAAAAATCCAACCACATCCGGATTTCCTTTTTAAGGATGACGGGATCTAGATGTCCTGTGTAAATACTTTAATATCAATATTTTACAATAAAAAATTTCTTCAGGTAACCGAATAGGCAGCCCACGTCTCGATTTTACTTACTTGTTAAAGTTAAAAAATAATTTTGGGACCAAATAGCGGTAAATAGTATTAAATTTTATAAACCAAGATTTTCCATATAAGGTACATAGCTTCCCAAATCCTTACCATGACCTTCCCTGGGATCGGTGACTGATCCGATTTGTAGAGTTGCGATAGAGAATCGAATTAGAGGCGCATATAAGGGACTATTGCTACATAGAATTATTTTCTATAGAAACAGGGAAAATTTATTAGTTTAGTGTTATATAGAAAGTAAATTTATGAACACCAGTGTTCATAGCGAGTGGTGGTGGCAAGTGTGGAACAAACCCGCTACGAAAATGAAAAACGAAAAATACAATGAAACAGGTTATTACGACTCTTTGTTTTTTATTGACAATCGCAATTTCTTCTTTTGCTCAAGAATCTAAATCGTCCGACAGCATCTACCATATTCAAGATAGTGTACTAATACCAACAAAAAGTGGAATTGACATCTCGGCAACTATAGTTAGAAAGCAAACCAATACAGAACCCTTACCAGTCGTTCTTTTTTACACAACCTATCATCAAGGAGAAAGGGATAATTTTTTTGGAAAACTTTCGGCTGACAGGGATTATGTTGGAATTGTGGCTTACACGAGGGGAATTAGGACAGATCTAGAGCATTATACACCCTATAAAAATGAACAAACTGACATTTATGACATTATTGATTGGATAAGCAAACAAGAATGGTGCAATGGCAAAGTTGGGATGTATGGGGGAAGTTATACAGGGTTTTCGCAATGGTCAGCAGTAAAAAATATTCATCCTGCACTTAAAACTATTGTTCCTCAGGTAGCAGTTATGCCAGGTTACGACACGCCTATGGAAAATAACGTCCAAATGAATTTAGGGTTATATTGGTCAAATGACAATATTTATAAAAAAGCCCCCATTAGACGGAGCTTACCTTTTGAGTGGTTTGAAAACGGTATTTCTTTTAAAAATATGGATAGTTTGGCTGGATACAAAAACGAGATATTTCAAAATTGGCTACAACATCCCCGTTACGACAATTATTGGCAATCATTGGTTCCTACTCCCGAAGAATACGCTAAAATAAATATTCCGGTTTTATCGACAACTGGCTATTATGACGGTTCGCAAATCGGGGCAATCCAATATTTCAAACTGCACAACAAATACAATAAAAACGCAAATCATTATTTTGTAATCGGACCGTACGACCATTGGGGCGGACAAGCCAAAGCAGCAGAAAACCTAATGGGCTATGAAATTGACAGTATTGCGAACATCAGTATGCGGGAATTAGCTTATGACTGGCTTGACTACATATTGAAAGGAAAACCAAAACCTGAATTACTAAAGGACAAAGTAAACTATCAGGTTATGGGGACAAATGAATGGAGACACACACCTGATTTACAAAGTTTAAACAATGACACACTAAGATTGTATTTAGACAATAAAACACTTACTGCTCAAAAACCGAAAAAGAAAAGATTTGAAAATCAGTCGGTTGATTTTAAGGACAGAGAAAATCAAAATAATTATTACACCCCAGAAATAATTTTTGACACATTAGACGTAAGTAATGGTCTGATTTTTAACTCAAAACCTTTTAAAAAGGACTTTTCAATAAATGGTTCATTTACAGGAAACCTATTTGCGTCCATTAACAAAAAGGATATGGATGTTTCCTTAGCCCTGTATGAACTTATGCCCGACGGGAAATATTTTTTCCTTACCCGATATGTTGGCAGGGCAAGCTATGCCAAAGACAATTCTAAACGACAGCTATTGCAACCCAATGAAAAAGAGAGAATCCCATTTGAAAATACCAGATTTGTAAGTAAAAAAATTGGGAAAGGAAGTCGTCTTGTAATTTTGCTCAACGTCAACAAACATCCGTTTGAAATTATAAATTATGGTTCGGGGAAAGAACCAACTGATGAAACAATTAAAGATGCAGGAAAGCCAATAGAAATAAGGTGGTTAAACGACAGTTATATTGAAATTCCGGTATGGAAAAATTAAGCGGACCGACGAAAACACCTGCCATTAATAGCGTGTATGTACAAAGAGGGTGAAGTGGTAAATTGAAAGTAAGTGCTTCTAATCCACAACAGCAAATATTCGTAAATAGTTGGTGGTCATTGATTTAGATGACACCGTAAACAAAGACAGTTAGAAAATTAAGGACAAAGTTCAGGACATTTTAATAATGGCGAGCCGGATGAAGAATGGTAACATATGATGCCAATGGAAAGCCTTTACAAATAAGAGCAAAAAAATATGAGAAAAATAATCGCGGCACTCAATATGACACTTGACGGCATTTGCGACCATACTGCGGGGATTCCAGATGAAGAAGTACATCAACACTATACGGAACTATTGGGTCAGGGAGATGCAATACTATACGGTAGAACAACGTATCAGCTCATGGAATTTTGGCGGACATTTTTGGAAAATCCCTCCGAGGAAAAATCAATGAACGACTTTGCCATGGCTATTGACAAAATTCCAAAAATTGTTTTCTCCAACACTCTTAAAAATGTAGATTGGAAAAGTGCGACCTTGGCAAAACGTGAGGTACAAGATGAAGTTTTAGAACTCAAGCAGCAGCCTGGCAATACTATTTTAGTTGGTAGTCGCAGTTTGATCATACAGCTATTAAAACGTAACTTGATCGATGAATTCCAACTTTGTATATATCCCATGGTGGAAGGAAAAGGTCTGCCATTCTTTGAAGATATAAACGACAGAATCATTTTTAAACTCGTTAAAACCAAAATCTTTAAAGGGGGTGCCATAATTCTCTATTATGAACCGAGAAACGACTGACAAAGAAAAAATAACGGACCGCTAATCGAATAGTTAGCACCGCCAGAAACTGACGGAGTGTGCCTCTACACCACCCTAGGGATACACCGGAGCATGTTGACCCCTTTATTTCGGAGGAGTGAAACGCCACCTGTTTCGGTCAAACTGTGCCATTTTGAAAGATTCTTAATTAAACAAACAAATGTTTTACAGGTTTTTCAAAATTTCCTTACTTAGCGACTGTCCTTTGAGGGACAAACTATGGAAAGGGTTCACTGTCCAATTGGGCATGAGGTATGATGGTATTTAAAGAATATTTTATAAATAGACCAACGTTAAAAAATAGATGGGGAAATGCCCAAGAAGCGAACAGAACATATCGTATACGATGATGAAATCGAAATAGGTCCCCTGCAGCTCCAGTTAATGTTGGGTGCCGCTTGGAAGGAAGCTATTGATGCGGCAGTACATAATATATTTTGTAGGTGCGGAAATCCGGACAAGCATCTTATGGATTACAATAGCTACCTCAATAACCTCAATGATGTTATTTTGAAAGGTCGGTGCAGTTCCTGTATGACCATTGCGGCAAGGTACATCGAAACGGGCGAAAGAAATGGTATCGATAAAATTGCGGACAAAATTAGGAGGTTGTATAAAAAGCAAAGTTCAAAAAAAGGATGATCTATAAACATAGAAAATCATTAATGATGCTATAGGGACTGCATATAATCTGCATAAATCAAAACATGCCCAATTAATCCCTATTTGTTAAAGATAATCATGCACCAGCACGTTGCAACACATACTGCCCAAGGTCACCTCTCGTCGATATTATTTTGAAT
>TARA_R110002020_G_scaffold2486_2_pt1 | contig 57377 bp, 50 predicted proteins | sample TARA_R110002020 | Tara Oceans TARA_R110002020 (sample SAMEA4396489) | marine metagenome | biome: Westerlies Biome; feature: [MES] marine water layer (ENVO:01000295) within the mesopelagic zone...; material: water (ENVO:00002006), including particulate matter (ENVO:01000060) such... | reverse complement strand
TTTTTTCCTCTTGAAGCTTCCATCATATCCCACATCTCTTCTGGTATCTGGTCCAGATTATTAAATTCTCCGGCACCTTTTAGCCATTCACCTCCATCGATAGTCATCACTTCGCCATTCACATAGCTGGAATAATCTGAGACTAAATAGGCGGCTAAATTGGCCAATTCTTGATGCTCTCCTACCCTGCCAACAGGGACTTTCTTGGCTGGATCAAATTTCTTCACCAATGCTCCAGGCAATAACCTGCTCCAAGCACCTTCTGTAGGAAAAGGACCAGGAGCTATTGCATTCGATCGAATCCCATATTTTGCCCATTCCACTGCCAATGAACGAGTCATTGCTAATACTCCCGCCTTTGCTGCAGCAGAAGGAACTACATAGCCTGAACCAGTCCATGCATAGGTAGTGACGATATTTAGAAAGGTACCTGCCTGCTTTTTTGAAATCCAATCTTTCCCTGCAGTAAGAGTAACTTGAGAAGTGCCTTTGAGCACAATATCCAAAACCGTATTGAAAGCATTAGTCGAAAGTCTCTCGGTGGGACTTATAAAATTCCCTGCGGCATTATTCAGGACCACATGGATTTGCCCCAGCTGATCTGTGGCATCCTTCCACATGGCCTCGACTTGATCAATTTCGCGTACATCACATGCTAGAGGAACTACTTTTCCACCTTTGGTAGTCATCATTTCTTTGGCAGTCTCCTGGAGCACGTCCAACTTCCGTGAAGTAATCACCAAATTGGCACCTAACTCCAAAAAATACTCCCCCATCGATCTTCCTAGGCCGGTTCCTCCTCCTGTTATAATAATGTTTTTTCCTTTCAGCGCTCCTTCTTTAAGCATACCTTCTGCTAAAATCATAAATTTGTGGTTTATCGTCGAATTCCAAGATAGGTAATTCGGCTTGGTAATTGAAGGAACCAAACTAAACCAACTTTAAAATTTTTAATTGCTTTTCAATGAGAAAATTAATTTTAGGGCTCATCGTACTCATTCCTATTTTGATGAGTTGCGGGGAAGAAGAGGATAAGGATATTACCACTGATGTAGCTATTGAGGCTACTCAATTATTCAATATTTCTAAAGTATGGAATGAAAGTTTGTATTTCGCGATGATTTCTTGGGAGGAATACCTTTTACAAGATTCGCTCAAATTACCTAGCTGTCCTCAAATTTCGATCGATGAAAACACTAAAGAGGTCACGCTAAACTTCTTAGCAAGTACTACTTGTGTTCAGACTGGAGAATATGGAAGAAGTGGGAAATTAATCCTTTCATATAATCAAGCTGCCGATAGCGTATCGAGTGTTTGGACAATGGAATATGATGACTACTTCTTTGGCACAAATTCAATCAAAGGAATAAGAACTTTTAGTAGTGATGATTCCCTTCAAGTTTCGGAGGATTTCTCTGAAATCACTGAGAAAACAGAAAAAGATCTTAGCACTATTTTCAATGGTAAATTCGTACACATAAAAAATTATGAAGGTGATTCATTAACAACTTTGGTTTCATTGGGAAGGATTGAAGGAAAGAATGCAGCGGGAAGAGATTTTGAAATTATCATGGATAGTCCCGTAAAACATGACATCTCCTGCTATCAACAAAATTTAATTCTACCCAATTCCGCTAAAGAAAGTTGGGCTGTATCACGCTCAGGTACTTCAGAAGCAACTTATATTCTTACCTATGAATCTCAACCTGGGGAATGTATAGTTTATGCAAATGCAATTTTGCCTGATGGTAGAAGATTACTCCTGAATCCAAACGGGGACTAACGAAAAAAGCTCCGATTTGCATCGGGGCTTCAACTTGACTTTCAGTCTATTAATATCTGTAATAGTCCGGCTTGAATGGGCCTTCTACTGTAACTCCGATATATTCTGCTTGGTCTTGAGAAAGCACTTCAAGATCCACACCCAATTTAGCTAGGTGTAAAGCAGCTACTTTTTCATCCAGATGCTTTGGCAATACATAAACTCCAGGCTTGTACTCGTCAGTATTATTCCACAATTCAAGCTGAGCTAACACTTGGTTGGTAAATGAGTTAGACATCACGAAAGATGGGTGACCAGTTGCACAACCAAGGTTTACCAATCGACCTTCAGCCAAAACAATGATCTCATTTCCTTCTACATTATACAGATCCACTTGAGGTTTGATCTCAATTTTTGTGCTTCCATAAGTACCATTCAACCACGCCATATCGATCTCATTATCGAAGTGACCAATATTACAAACGATAGTTTTATCTCTCATCCCTCTGAAATGCTCCTCGGTGATGATATTCTTGTTACCAGTTGCTGTCACTACGATATCTGCTTCTTTGACAGCATCTGTCATTTTCTTAACAGCAAAGCCATCCATTGCGGCCTGAAGCGCACAAATCGGATCAATTTCAGTAACGATTACTCTTGCTCCTGCACCTCTTAAAGAAGCTGCAGAACCTTTTCCAACATCACCATATCCTCCTACAACCGCTACTTTACCAGCCATCATCACATCAGTTGCTCTTCTGATAGCATCAACCAATGATTCTTTACAACCGTATTTATTGTCAAATTTAGATTTGGTAACAGAATCATTAACATTAATTGCTGGCATTGGAAGTGTACCCTTCTTCATTCTTTCGTAAAGTCTGTGTACGCCAGTAGTCGTTTCTTCAGAAAGTCCTCTGATACCAGTTACTAGTTCAGGATATTGATCCAAAACCATGTTCGTCAAATCACCACCGTCATCCAAGATCATATTGAGCGGCTGACGATCTTCTCCGAAAAATAAGGTCTGCTCGATACACCAATCGAAATCTTTTTCATTCAATCCTTTCCATGCATAGACAGAAATTCCAGCAGCAGCGATAGCCGCAGCCGCATGATCCTGCGTAGAAAAAATATTGCAGGAAGACCAAGTAACCTCAGCTCCTAGAGCAACCAAAGTTTCGATCAACACAGCAGTTTGAATTGTCATGTGAAGGCATCCAGCTATTCTAGCACCCTTCAGTGGCTGAGAAGCACCATATTCTTCACGAAGAGACATTAACCCTGGCATTTCAGCCTCTGCAAGTTTAATCTCTTTTCTTCCCCACTCTGCTAATGCAATATCCTTTACTTTGTATTGCACGAATTCTACAGATTTAGTTTCTGACATAATATTTATAATTAACGTATTGATTTCATTTAAAACTTTTGCAAAGGTACCGTATAAAATTTGGAAACTAAAATAATAACAGGCTACACAAAGGCCACTTCTTTTAATCCAAACGAGCGTATTTCACCATTTTCTGTTTCTATTTCTAATTTCCCAAATTCATTTATCCCAACTATTTTCCCGGAAAATTGTTGTCCGTCGGCTGAATAATCTGACCAAATCCCCATCCTGTGAAGATTCATCATGTATTCTGACTTGATATCGATCCACTTCCCTTTTTTCAACTGAATATATCCCTGCTCTAGCTGTGTGACCAAGAGTCGGAACAATTCTTCCAATCCGAACTGACTTCCGGTTATAGACCGAATAGATGCCGCATTGGAGGATTCAAAATCCTGCTGATTTATATTCAAACCAATTCCCACAATCGCATATTCCCATTCTTTGCCAGAGAAGGTGTTTTCAATCAAAATCCCTCCAATTTTCCCAAAGGCTGGCACAATAAGGTCATTTGGCCATTTCACCTCCAAATTTGGAATATATTCTTGAAGTAGGCGTCTGATACTATTCGAGACAGCCATATTTAGGTAAAATTGTTCTGAGATATCCATGAAATCTGGTCTGAGAACGAGCGAAAAAGTTAAATTTTGACCAGGCTGAGATTGCCAGGTATTTCCCCTCTGGCCTTTTCCTCTACTTTGATGATCACAGATCACGATGCTCCCCTCGATTGCTAGCTTTTGCCTGACCAGATTAAGAGCAATGTCATTAGTCGAGTGACACTCTGGCAGGAAATGAACATCTTTCCCTAAAAAAATCGTGTTGGCAAGAATTTTATACATAAATTTTGAATTCGTCTAAAATGGATGTGTAAATCCAGGACATTGTAAAAATAAATGAATAATATGACAGCAGAAGAGCTGAGCAAAGTAATCATCAAAGGAATGGAGGAGAAAAAGGCTTCCGATATCATTTTGATGGACTTAAGAAACATAAAAAACACAGTAACAGATTTTTTTGTTATTTGCTCAGGCAACTCTGACACACAACTTGACGCTATTGCAGATTCTATCGAAGAGCAAGTATATAAAAGTGGTCAAGGGAACCCTTGGAAAAGTGAAGGTAAAAGTAGCCGTCAGTGGATCTTGGTGGATTATGTGAACGTTGTTGCCCATATTTTCATTAAAGATAAAAGATCATTTTATGGGTTAGAAGATCTTTGGGGTGATGCAAAAGTTACCAAAATCGGATAAAACCTTCGAACTTTCAGCGCCACTCACCGTTTTACCTTAAGTTTATGAAATCACCTTATAAGAAATGAGCGATACTAATAATAAGAACAAAAAATTCACACCAAAGACTCCCCAGAAGCCAGGGTTCCAGTTGTGGCTAATTATTGCAGCTGTGGCTGTCCTATTAGGTCTAACTTGGATTCAGAACAGAAATTCTGTTGTTGATATTACTCAAAAGAGATTTGAGGATATGTATGTGGCAGGAGATGTATCAAAGGTGACCATGGTTAAAAACATGGAGCGCGTAGATGTGACACTTAATTCCTCGGCATTATCTACAGATAAGTATAAAACAGAACTGGAATCAAATTCTACTTTTTTCAATCCTCAGGGCCCTCATTATTCATTTCAGGTAGCATCAGTAGACAAATTTGCAACTGATTTTGACACATTAAAAGAACAAGTACCTCAGGAAGACAGAATAGAATTGTCTGTCGCTACTGAAGAAAATTGGAGTAGCTACTTCGGAAGCTTTGGATTCTTGATTCTGCTATTTGTACTCTTCTGGTTTATGATGAGACGCATGTCAGGACCTTCGGGACCAGGTGGACAAATTTTCAATGTAGGTAAATCAAAAGCGCAGTTATTCGATGCCGAAAATAAAGTCAAGATCACTTTTGACAATGTGGCAGGACTTGACGAGGCAAAAGAGGAAGTTCAGGAAATCGTAGAATTCCTGAAAAACCCAGGCAAATTCACTAAGCTAGGCGGTAAAATCCCTAAAGGTGCATTGCTAGTAGGCCCTCCAGGTACAGGTAAGACCTTGCTTGCAAAAGCTGTAGCCGGTGAAGCTGGCGTGCCTTTCTTCACTTTATCAGGTTCAGATTTCGTAGAAATGTTTGTAGGTGTAGGTGCTGCCCGAGTTCGTGACTTGTTTAAGCAAGCTAAAGAAAAGGCCCCTTGTATCATCTTTATTGATGAGATTGATGCCATTGGTAGATCCAGAGGTAAAGGACAAATGCCAGGCTCTAACGACGAGAGAGAGAATACGCTCAACTCCCTTTTGGTGGAAATGGATGGGTTCGGCACTGATACTGGGGTTATCGTAGTTGCTGCGACCAACAGACCAGATGTTTTGGATAGCGCATTGCTAAGACCAGGTCGCTTTGACAGACAGATTTCTATTGACAAGCCAGATATCGTAGGTAGAGAAGCTATTTTCAAAGTACACTTGAAGCCTATCAAAACGGCTGATGATGTAGACCCCAAAAAATGCGCTGCTCAAACTCCAGGATTTGCTGGTGCTGAAATAGCAAACGTATGTAACGAGGCTGCTTTGATCGCGGCTCGAAGAAATAAAACTGCAGTAGATATGCAGGATTTCCAAGATGCAGTCGATCGTGTGATCGGCGGTTTGGAAAAGAAAAATAAGATCATTTCTCCTGAAGAAAAGAAAATTGTAGCGTTTCACGAAGCAGGCCACGCAGTAGCTGGCTGGTTCTTGGAGCACGCTGATCCATTGGTCAAAGTAAGTATTGTTCCTCGTGGAGTTGCTGCTTTAGGCTATGCACAGTACCTTCCAAAGGAGCAGTTCTTATATCAAACAGAGCAGTTGATGGATGAGATGTGTATGACACTAGGTGGTCGTGCAGCTGAAGAAATAATCTTCAAAAAGATCTCAACTGGTGCTTTAAGTGATTTAGAACGAGTGACTAAGCTGGCTTACTCCATCGTTTCTGTTTACGGTATGAATGATAAAATTGGGAACGTTTCGTTCTATGATTCTAAAGGTGACGGTTACAAAATGACCAAGCCTTACTCTGAAACTACTGCTGAAGTGATCGATGAGGAGGTTAGAAAATTGATTCAGTCGGCTTATGACAGAACTAAGGAATTGCTTACTCATAGAATCAAAGAACTTGAAATCTTGGCTAAAGAGCTTTTAGAAAAAGAGATCCTTTTCCAATCTGATCTCGAGCGCTTAATTGGTAAAAGACCTTTCGATAAGGAAACAACTTATCAAGCATTTACCAATAAGAAGGACGAAGTAAAAGAGCCGGATTTGGTAAATAAGGAAGGAGAATCTTCCAATCCTGAATCTTCAGATCCACTGGTAGATCCTATTCCGGAGCCAAATTCAGATAATCGAATCATCTAATATTAGCCCCGAATTTTTCGGGGCTTTTTTTATTTCGTTTACGCCCGTTTACCTTTAGCTATGCAATCATCCCCGTTGGATTTCCCATTAAATGGAAAAAAAATCTATTTCGCGTCTGACTTTCATCTGGGTGCGCCAAATGAGACAGAAAGCAAGATTCGCGAAAAACGGATCATTAGATGGCTTGATTCAGTCTCAAATGACGCTGCTGCTATCTTTTTGGTGGGAGATATCTTCGATTTTTGGTTCGAATATGGACAGGTAATCCCTAAAGGATTTATCCCTTTCATTTCCAAAATACATCAGCTAAGGGAACGTGGTATTCCTATCATTTTTTTTACAGGAAATCACGATTTATGGATGAAAGACTATTTTACCGTAGAGTTGGGAATTCCAGTTTACACGCATCCCATTGAGTTAAAAATAGAAGGAAAATCAATCCTTGTTGGACACGGTGATGGACTGGGTCCTGGAGACAATTCTTATAAAATCCTTAAGCGAGTTTTTACAAATCCTGTTGCAAAATGGCTATTCAGATGGTTTCACCCAGATCTAGGAGTCAAACTAGCAAAAGGATGGTCTGGTCATAGTCGGATCACAAATAATGAAAAAGATGAAAATCGCTTTCTTGGAGAGAATGAATGGCTCTGGGCTTACTGCAAGGAACTTGAGCAAAAAAAGCATCATGACTACTACATTTTCGGTCATCGCCATTTGCCATTGGAATTAGCTGTAGGATCCAATTCCACTTATTTTAATCTTGGAGAATGGGTTACCCAAAACACATTCCTGGCATTTGATGGTCAAGAAGCAAAGCTTACTACCTTCAAAGGATGAGGTCTCTTTTCATTTTGATCCTGTATGTACTTCCACTTTTTGGAAATGCTCAAAGTCCTAATTCACTTGGACCTCCTCTAGTTGAAATCGCAGTTGACAACCTTGACTTAATTTCCTTTGACACTAAGGATCAACTATTTGCTAGCAACATTTCAGGAGATATTTACCTGTTCAGCCAAGAAGGCAAGCAACTCAACCTATTTTCACCAGCTCGCCAAGGAAGATTAGCTCAATTAGAAGCAGGCTGGACAGTTAACATTTTTAGCTTTTCTGAGGATCTTCAGGAGTATAGGATTTTGGATAGATTTCTGAATCCTTTGGCAGAAAAAGGATTTCTACTGGCAGATATTAACTTAGCCAAAGCAGCTACGCTTGGAAACAATAATGTGGTCTGGGTTTGGGATGAATCAGATCTGAATTTGAAGTCATTAGATTATTTGAGAAATCAGATCATTCAATCTCAGCCTCTTAATTTGATTCTGAACTCAAGCGATTTGAATGTCATTGAAATCCGAGAATTCAAGAATCGATTGTTTATGAATGTGCCCGATACAGGTATTTTTATTTTTGATAATCAAGGGAATCTGATGCGAAAATTAGAAATAACAGACGTCAATAAACTTTGCTATTACAACGAGCATCTTCTTTGGATCGCTGATGATAAACTGATGGCAATATCCTTATCAACCAACGAATCATTAACCTTAGCTCAATTGGATAGTCCAGAATGTATTTACCTTCAAATCGGTCAAGAAAGATTAGCTGTAATTTCAAAAAACAAAATCAGCCTTTACCCTACTCCCGACTGGATAAAAGCATTAAAGTAAAGCGGTTTCTTGTTACTGCATCATACTTTATTCAACATTCAGAATTCAACATGTTAAAAAATCATCAAAGTTCAGCTGCACAAGAAGCAGGGCTGCACTACGTCACACACTATTTGAAAATCTCCGAGCCTTCTTTAGTTAAAAGAAATATCAAAAAAAGGCCATTTCAGTAATGAAATGGCCTTTGGTACTTTGTCAATTGAGAGCTATTAGTTGACTTTTACCAACTCAATATCAAAGATCAAATCTTTTCCTGCCAACTGGTGATTTGCATCCAAAGTGATTTTCTCAGCATCAACACCAACAACAGTTACTGGCATAGGCTGACCATTTCCTCCCTGAAGAGTCAAAGAGAGTCCGATTTCAGGCTTGATATCAGCCGGCACTTGTGCGATAGGCACATCAATCATCATATCATCTCTGCGCTCGCCATAAGCTTCAGCAGCTGGAATTGTTACAGTAACTTTTTCGCCCAACTTCATGCCGTCAACTGCAGTGTCAAAGCCTTTAATCATATTTCCGTCGCCTAAGGTAAATCCTAGCGGTTCGCGATTTGCTGAAGAATCAAATACGCTTCCATCTTCTAATTTTCCAGTGTAATGCACTTGAACTGCATCCCCTTTTTTAGCTTGCATAGTCTTATTTTTTAGTAAAGGACAAAGTTACAAAAATCTATTAAGGGAGAAAACCCGAAACTAATGTCCGATTTTAGTATAAAAGCGTACACTTTTGGACACTTCTCCCTCAAAAACCCATCCTATTGCTTTATATTAGGGTTGGCATCATTTTGCCATACTAAAGACCAAACGATTAACCATGGAAACTCAAGATTTAGGCAAGATTCTTATCATCGACGATAACGAAGACTTATTATTTGCCGCCAAAATGCTTTTAAAGAAGCACGCCAAAGAAGTCATGATAGAAAAGGATCCACGTAGAATTCCTTTTTTGGTCAACAACAATAATTACGATGTGATCCTGTTGGACATGAACTTCCGTGAAGACACAACCTCAGGAAAGGAAGGCTTTCACTGGCTGAAGCAAATCAAAGAGATAGATCCAAAAGCTGTAGTCATCCTGATTACAGCGTTCGGAGATGTGGAAATGGCTGTGCAAGCGCTAAAAGAAGGAGCGACAGATTTTATATTAAAGCCTTGGCAAAATGAGAAGTTGATCGCTACCCTATCGGCTGCTATCCGGCTCAAAGAAAGCTACAACGAAGTAGACAAGCTGCAGAAAAAGCAAAAACAGATGCAGACGGACATGAAGAAGCCTTACACCGACATCATCGGCCAAAGTGCTTCAATGAAGAATATCTTTTCGATTATTGATAAAGTGGCTCAGACCGATGCAAATGTCTTGATATTGGGAGAAAACGGAACAGGTAAAGAACTGATTGCTAGAGCAATTCACGATAGATCTCTTCGTAAGGACGAGATTTTTGTAGGCGTAGATATGGGTGCCATCACCGAAACCCTATTTGAATCAGAACTTTTTGGACATAAAAAAGGAGCTTTTACGGACGCCAAAGATGATCGTGCTGGTAGGTTTGAAGTTGCTGATCAAGGGTCCTTATTTTTGGATGAAATCGGAAACTTATCATTGCCGCTTCAATCCAAGCTTCTAACTGTTTTGCAGCGAAGAGAGGTGACTAGAATAGGTACCAACAAAGCCATTCCTGTTGACATTCGTCTGATCTGTGCTACCAATATGCCTATTCACGAGAACACTTCTGAAAATGCATTCCGACAGGATTTATTATATAGAATCAACACGGTAGAGATTTTCTTACCACCACTTCGCGAGCGTCAGGATGACATTCCTATTTTGGCAAATCACTTCCTAAAAAGTTACAGTCAGAAATATCGCAAAAACTTCACTGGCTTTACTACCGCTGGTATGGACCTTTTGCAGCATTACGGATGGCCTGGAAATATTCGTGAACTTCAGCACGCAATCGAACGTGCCATCATTATGGCTGAAGGTGAAACCTTGGATTCAAGAGATTTCTTCTTCCTTTCTGCCAAGCCAGCTTCTGACAAAGCACCAACTTCAGTCACATTGAATCTCGACGACATGGAGAAAACAACCATTCAGCGAGCTATTGACAAAAATGGCGGTAACATTTCTAAAGCAGCTAAGGAACTTGGTTTGACCAGAGCATCCTTGTATAGAAGGCTGGAAAAATATGGACTATAAAGTTGGCTTACTTGGGAGAATCGCCTTTCTAGCAGCTTCTCTTTTTCTTCTTGCCTACGCTATGATCGATAGTTGGGGAGTCTTTATGATTTCCCTACTTCTCGTTTTGGTCGTATTTCAAATTATCTATTTGCTCCGTTATTCCGAAGGATCCTTCAAGAAAGTGCGTGTTTTCCTCGACAACATCAAGCAGGATAAATACTCCCAACTCTATCCTGTGAAGTTTGATGGCACAGAAACGGATGACTTGCATATAGAATTCAACGCGATTCTCGCAAAGCTTAAAGAAGATCAAGCTGAGAAAGAAGCGAACTATCAGTATTTCCGGTCCGTGTTCAAACACCTGAGTATAGGACTTATCACTTTTGGAGAAAATGGCGGAATTCAAATTGTGAATACTGCCGCCAAGCGAATACTTGATGTAGAGGAATTGAAAAACATCGGGGAAATCGAAGGAATAAACAAAGAACTACACCTAGCCATCAATAATCTCCGTACTGGAGGAAGTGAATTGATCAAGATCGCACATCCTGATGGCATCATGCAGCTTTCTGTTTATGTCATCGAACTTTTGATGCGTGGGGAGAAATTCAAATTGGTTTCCCTTCAAAATATCCAATCCGAGTTGGAGGAAAAAGAGATGGAAGCTTGGCAAAATTTGGTCAAAATCCTAACTCATGAGATCATGAATTCCATCGCTCCTATTTCCTCTTTGGCAGGAACAATCCAAGGTGAAATGGAAAGCAAAATCGAACAGGTGGAGCAAATTACCCCTTCTGAAATGGAGGATTATTTGATGGGGATTAGTACGATAGAAAAGCGTAGTCAAGGACTAATCAGCTTCGTATCTGACTTTAGAAGTTTGGCGCATATCCCTGCTCCAAAGTTCAGCAGTATTGCTATCGCAAAGCTTTTCCATCAGTTAGAGGTTTTATTACAAAACCAGATCGAAACACATCAAATAGAATTGATCAAAGAAATTAACCCTAAAGAACTCATCCTATTTGGCGATCAAACTCAGATCGAGCAAGTGCTGATCAACCTTACTCAGAATGCTATTCAGGCTGTGGAAGATTCTGAAGTGAGGAGAATAATCCTAAGGGCATTTATTGATGAAGCTGGGAAAATAATACTTGAAGTGGCTGACACTGGTAAAGGGATCGAAGAAGAAGCACTCTCCAAGATTTTCATTCCCTTCTTTACTACCAAATCCAAGGGTTCTGGAATCGGTTTGAGTTTATCCAAACAGATTATGCGACGTCACAAAGGTAATATTCAAGTGCGTTCCACTCAGGGTGAAGGGACAACTTTTAAGTTGATTTTTAACGGGTAATCTTTTAGCGAGGTAGTCTTCAATCAAAAAGACGGAAGTTAAAGAGTAATTCTTTTAACTAAACAACTGGCAATCTTTCAATAACTCAGCAACACCTATGAATAAAGTTTATACGGTCTTTAAAAAGACGCTATTCTACTTTGTGTGTCTGTTCTTATTTATTTCTGTTTCGGGATACATATACCTCTATGTTATTCCAAAAGGTCCAGAAGTCACTGCTGCTAATCCATTAAAAACCGAGAAAGATTCATTTGTAATATATGCCTACAAAGATTCCAAAAAGAAATCAATCAGAGTTTGGACTTACAAACCAGAAGGCTGGAAAGATCAGGACAAGATAGTTTTTGTTATGCACGGAGGCGGAAGGAATGCGGATGATTACCTAGAAGCTTGGATTGATCTTGCAGAAGAAAATAACATCCTTGTTATTGCTCCTGAGTTTGAAAATAAGCTCTCGAACTACACCATGAATGACTATCAGGAGGGGAATCTATTCACCTATTTTGGAACAAAAAATGGGCATGATGAATGGGCATTTACTGTAGTCGAGAATATTTTCGATCATGTAAAAACAATCAATTCAATCAGCAACAGTACCTACGATATTTTTGGACATTCAGCGGGTGGTCAATTCGTTCATCGAATGGTAATGCTTATGCCCAAATCAAGAATAAAAACAGCAATAGCAGCAAATGCTGGGCTATACACTTTTCCTAACAGCAATCTGAAATACCCTTATGGGATTAAAAATCTAGAGCATGGAGAAGAACTTATCGAAGAAGGATTTGGAAAAAATCTAATTCTACTTACTGGTGAACTTGACAATGACCCTAAATTAGGCACCTTCACCACGACTGATCTTGCTATGAAGCAAGGGGCTAACAGGCTGGAAAGGGGAGCACATTTTTACAATGCAAGTGAAAAATATGCCTATGATAATAATATTACTTTCAACTGGAAAATTGATACGGTACTAAACGTAGGACATGATTACAGGAAAATGTCTGAAAGCAGTATTAAATGGTTAAGCAGACTTTGAAAATATGTAGACAAGTAGCTGGCTTTGGTTTATGAAAAATTCAACTCTCCTACTACCTAATAACTCCATGAAGAAGAGAGATCTGTTTTTACTCGGATTTATATTAATCAAATTCATTCTTCAATACCTTCTTATAGACCCAAGTTACGACCTGCATCGGGATGAATACCTGCACCTCGATCAAGCTCATCATCTGGCCTGGGGATATATTTCGGTCCCTCCTGTGACATCCTGGTTTTCTTACTTGATTTACCTGTTGGGCAATACTGAGTTTTGGGTAAAATTCTTTCCAGCCCTTTTTGGAGCCTTGACTATAACTTTGATATGGAAAGCTATAGAGCGCCTTGGAGGGGATTTATATGCGCAATCTTTGGCTGCAATTTGTTTGACTTTCTCAGCATTGGCTAGACTAAACATCCTTTTCCAACCCAATTCCTTTGATATTCTGGCTTGGACTTTTGTGTTCTATTCCTTGCTCTCTTATATCAAAACGGGTAAAAATAAATGGCTGTATTGGTTGGGAGTTGGGGTCGGGTTTGGCTTTCTGAACAAATACAACATTGCTTTTCAAGTTCTTGGATTAATACCAGCTTTGTTTCTGACTTCAGATCGAAAGATTTTCAAAAACCCACATTTGAATGGAGCATTTGGTTTGGCTTTTTTAATAGCCTTACCTAACCTGATTTGGCAATGGCAAAATGACTTCCCTGTACTTTGGCACATGCGAATGCTCAGCAAGTATCAATTGGTCAATGTGAATCGATTGGACTTTTTGACAGAGCAATTTTTCTTCTTTTTCGGATCGAGTTTCGTGTTGATTCTGGCTTTTGTTTCTTATTTCAAACATCCTCCGTTTCGAAAGTATCAGGTATTCTTCTGGACTACCATTTCCACCTTAGCCATATTTACCTTTTTCAGGGCAAAAAACTATTATGCAATCGGCCTGTACCCAATTCACTTTGCTTTTGGTGCTATTTATCTTTCACATGTGCTAAGCAAAAGCTGGGGAAAGTACCTGAAGCCAGTGGCGATGATTATTCCCATTAGCCTATTTGTAGTCTCAGCGCCGATGACCTATCCTATCGGAGATCCGGAATACCTAAAAGGAGTACAATCCCGACATCCTGACCTGATGGAAAACCGTTGGGAAGATGGAGAAATTCATGATTTGCCACAGGATTTTGCAGATATGCTGGGTTGGAAAGAACTGACAGAGAAAGTTGACCTCGCTTATTCCAAAGCGCCTTCGGATGAATACACGGTAATTATTTGCGACAACTATGGCCAAGCCGGAGCTATTAACTTTTACACTAAAACCAAAGGCTTGCAGGCAGTAACTATGAACGCAGATTATGTCAATTGGATAGATCTAAGCGGGGAAATCAAAAATGTGATTTTGGTCAGAGAAGTGGAAGATGGAATTAGCGAACGGGAGATTTCTCTTTTTGAAAAGTCAGAAAAAATAGGATCTATCACTGATCCGAATGCTAGAGAATTCGGAACTTCGATACACTTATTACTAGGAGCTAAAACTGATATCAATGCAATTTTAGCAGCGGAAATTGAAGAGAAAAGAATGGAGTTAAAAACAGTTAACTGAGGTAGCAAACCCAGGAAAGTTTTCGTCATCTTCTTGAAACTAATTTCTTTCCTATGCGATATGCCTTTTTGATTACCTTCACACTGCTTGCTCAGCTCACTTTTGGTAAAGTGAATTCATCAAAAGTAAACAGTACTACTGAGAAGCAAGCACTGGGATTCACTTTCGGTCCTCCAGAAAATAAAACCTTTATTGACAGTACTTTTAACTTCACCAAACTAATTTTTCATACTTCCACTTGCTATGGAAATTGCCCTGTCATGCATCTTGAGATTTCTGAGGATAGAACAGTGAAATTCTCTGGAAACTATTTTAAGGATGAAAATTTTTACGAGATTGACTCAGCCAGGTCTGGGAATTTTACTGGTCAACTGCCTGAGGAGATCTATAATGAACTTATTGAATTGATTATTCAATCCAACTTGCCAACAGAGAATAATACATCAGAAAATATACTCTGTTGCGATGGCGCTGTAAAAACTATTATTCTATACCAAAACGGGGTTAGGAAGTATTACAAAGCGATGTTTGAAGCCAAACCGATGAAAGAATTGATTTCCTATTTATACACTTTTCCTGAAAAATTAGAGTTAACCGCGGTCGATGAAAATTTTAGATTTGAGAAGTAGTTAATCAACTAATCTATCTGGGATAAATCCTTGTGGGTGAAAATAGCCTAACTGGGAATTAAAAACACAATACCACTATTTTTCCTCTTCTCTTTTGTTCCTTTGTGGCTAGAAGAATTTCACCTTTTCGTTCTTTAGAACAGAATAAATCCCATTCATGAATACGTACAAACAAATCGAAGCCGCAATCCTAGCGGCATCGAATATTCTTATTACGGCCCACAAATCAGCCGATGGTGACTCTGTCGGTTCCTCTTTGGGGCTATTGCATTTTATAGAAAAGCTTGGGAAAAAGGCCACTATCTGCCATCCTGACAAAGCGCCTGATTTTTTGGATTTCCTAGACTTATCACCCATCATCACGATGGATCAAGACCCGGAAAAAGTAACCGAGGCGTTCATCGAGGCAGACTTGATCTTTTGTCTTGACTATAATTCTACGGACCGAGTAGGCAAGGAAATGCAGGTTTTGCTAGAAGCAGCCACCTGCACACTTATCATGATTGATCATCACATCGATCCGCAAGGATTCACCTCTCTAACGATCTCCGAAACATCTGCTTCCTCCACGGCAGAATTGATTGTGGAGTTAATTGAGCAGTCAGGAAATGAAGCTTTATTGAATGAAAAAATCGGAACTCCTTTATACCTAGGAATTCTGACTGACACAGGTAGCTTTCGATTTAATTCCGTCAAACCACGAACTCATGAAGTTCTTGCCAAATTGCTAGCCTCAGGTGTCAAACATCATCTGATTCATGAAATGCTGAATGATACCAATACAGCAAGTAGACTTAGACTTCAAGGATTTGCAATGTCCCAAAAGATGGAGATTTTGAATGAGAATTCTGTTGCAATTATTCCCTTAACTAAAGAGGAATTGGCCACCTATGATTACAAAAAAGGAGATACTGACAGTCTTGCCAACCTTGCTCTATCCATCAAAGGAATGAAAGTAGCCATTATGCTTTCTGAACGCGATGGCATTATCAAGATGTCTTTTCGATCGAAAGGAAAAGAAAATCCTGTAAACACCTTAGCCGCAGCCCATTTCGATGGAGGCGGGCATGCAAATGCTGCGGGAGGCATGAGTGAACTCTCTATGCCTGAGACTTTAGATAAAATCAAAGGCCTGATTCCTGCGTATTTTCCTGTTTAGATAGTCTGAGCTATTTACGGCTTTCTGTATGTTCTTATTCAAAAGATAAGTGCTGATTGCAAGAAAAATAATTATTGAGTTTAGTGATAAATCAAAACGTTCGAGGTCAGAAAAATACCTTAAACCTTTCGCCCCCGGCGAGGCAATGAAAACCGCATAAAAAAAACTCCCTGCGAAATGAATCACAGGGAGTTTTACTTTGGTGGCTTTTAGTGCTAATTAGTCTTTCAAAGTCACTGTTCTGGTTACTTCATTGAATCCACCTGGAATCAAGTTTCCATCAGCATCAAGCAACTCCAATTTCACAGTCACTTCACCTTTTGGAAGACCTTTGATTACATAAGGAGCCCATTCTGTGATCATAAATTCCTGACCGTTGATAGTTGCTCTTACTTTATTCCCATCTTCAGAGAGTGTAGTATTCAACAAGAAAAAATCCAATAATAGATTCTCCGTGTCTGCTCCACTATACTCTCCTTTTGGACGGCTGTAAATCATCGTTGGCTTGTCGAAATCCACATTCATATCATCACTGGCAGTTCCAACAACCATCTTCTTGGCAATAAAAGAATTAGAATTCTTTACTGACTCATGGTATGATCTGCTCAAGAAAGCAACCAAGTAATGCGTTCCTTCTGGCATTTCTCTTTTGAACTCAGACTCATAGTGCGCTGAATATGGCTCATTGTCCAATATAAAGTGAATATGCTGACCTTTATCAGAATTAGCCAAATTACCAGCCATTCCATTACGCTCAGTTACTTCACCCAAATTGTAGTCCTTCACGTCAAAAGCAAAATCAACTTCTCCAGCTTTTGCAATAGTAGTGTTAGAAGGATTTTTGAGAGTTAAAGAAGACGAAGCATATGCCGGAGAATCTGTGAATTTCTCAATTGAAATCGCTGCCGGAGCAGTCATTTCTGTTCCCTCCATGACTACTTCTTCATTTTCTGCCTTTTTCGGTTGGCAACTTACCGCAATCAAAAGTGCCGCAGCAGCTGTACCTAATATCTTAACATTCATAATTTTCAATTTTATTGTATTTGGTTTTCAGTATAAATTTCGCAAATGCCATTCCATAGGAGATTCAACTTGTTTTTAGATTTATTTTGGCTCCAGATGGATAAAAATTCAAACAACGACTTAATCTGTTACATTAAATCTGAAGCAAAAATAGTCAAGAAGACCGCCCTAAACCAATATTTAGTTTTTTTTCAAGAGAAGAACTCAATTCACCTTCTTTTACTGCCCGTTAAAAATGTAACAGAAATTTTTTAAATAGTGTGAACCATCAGATTGGCACTCGTGATGGTTTTTCCCCAATTCGGGAATAAAATCCTCAACGTTTACCATTGAGATTTATGGAAAGCCCGCAATTAGAAAGCAAGTATTTGACGAGAAATAGGCTTAGGGTTTCTCAGTAAGAGTTCAAACAGTCCTTGAAATTTTCAATGTAAATTGATAAAAGGTGAAATCAGGAACCCTCATTTTATTAAAATAAATTCAAAATACCGATCTTAAGAGTTAAGATTCTTTTCTAATTAACAATCCCATGAAAGCCGCCATTCGAAGATCATACGGTTCACCACATGTAATCAAAGTTGAAGAAATCCAGAAACCAACCCTCAAGGACAACGAAGTTCTAATACGGATTTTTGCTACCACGGTGAACCGAACAGATTGTGCTAATTTGACTGGAAAGCCTTTTATCATGCACCTAATGCTAGGTTTGACGAAACCCCGAAAAATAGTCCTGGGTACTGATTTCGCTGGTGTGGTGGTTGCAACTGGAAAGGACATTGATTCATTTCAGGTCAACCAACGCGTTTTTGGTTTTACAGATATGGGACTGGAATCACAAGCTGAATTCATGGCCTTGAAGCCAAAAAACAACCTCATTGTCATCCCTGAGCAGATTGATTTCGCGCAAGCTGTGGCAAGTCTGGAAGGTGCCCATTATGCACATTCATTTATCCTTAAATCGGGAATTCATTCCGGACAAAAAGTCCTGATCAATGGTGCCACAGGTGCAATTGGGTCTGCTTTACTACAGTTTGCAAGAACTTTTGATGTGAAAATCACAGCAACTTGCAGTACTGAAAACATTGAACTGATGAGTTCACTGGGAGCTGATCAAGTTGTCGATTATACCAAAGAAGATTTCACGCGAGGTAGTAGAAAATATGATATTGTGTTTGATACGGTAGGCAAAAGTACTTTTGGAAAATGTAAGCCTATATTAAAAAAGAATGGAACCTACATTTCTTCTGAATTGGGACCCTATTCCCAAAATATCTTCTACTCAATCTTCACTCCTCTTATTGGTGGCAAAAAAGTCAAATTCCCTATACCCTATCCGTTGACTTTTACACTTCCATATATCAAATCCAAAATGGAAAAGGGTGTTTTCAAACCACTCATCGATCGGGAATATCCCCTGAAAGAGATAGCTAAAGCGTACGAATATGTCCTCTCAGGTAAGAAAATTGGTAATGTGATAATCAACGTAGCAAATGAAAGAGTTATTTAAAGACATATTCGAATACCATCATCATTTTAACCAAAAGTTGGTGGCGCTTTTTATTGAAAATAAGAACAGTTTATCAGAAAGGACTATTCCGCTGTTTTCTCACAACATAAATGCACACCAGATTTGGAATTCGAGAATTCTCGGAAAGACTCCACTGGGAGTGCACCAGCTCCACAACCTTGAAACTTGTAAGACTCTAGATGATTCTAACCTCGAGGACACCTTACTGATTATTTCAGAATTCGATTTTGGCAAACGAATAAAATACAAGAATAGTAGCGGTGGAGAATTTGAGAACTCAGTACAAGAAATCCTATTTCATATCTCAAATCATTCTACTCATCACAAAGGGCAATTGATTTCCGACCTACGGCAAAACGGAATTGCTCCCATGATCACGGATTACATTTACTACAAAATATAAAACCCCGGGAAATTCTTCCAAAGGACATGCTGCAAGTAGACCCTATCCCTGCATTGTTTTGATTTCTTCAATCAATTCGGCTAGCCGATTTCTCAGTATTGTTGGGTGCTTCACCACTACCAAATCAGATAGCGAGATCACCCACCGCACAAATCCCTCAATGGATGAATTCATAAAAGTAATTTCTGTCATGACTCCTACTCTCTCTTCAGAGACGAATCCATAATTGTACTTTGAATTTGCGAGGTATTTCATAGCTCCATCCGGAACTTTCAGAATGATTTGATGAAGCTTTTGCTCAGCGGAAACCTGGTCCAAATAGGTTTTCAATGTGGGATGCTTGGCCGTGGAATAAGAAAGTTCCGAAACCAAAAGCTTACTAAATCTGTCCAATCGAAAGGTGCGGTAATCATTTCTCAATCTGCAATAGGCTATCAAATACCATTGTTCAAAGGAGTGAAACATACCAACTGGCTCCAATTCTCGCTCTGTCTTCTTTTCCGGATCAAAGGTAACATAGGAACCCAAGAGCACTTTTTTCATGGAAATAGCTTCCAATACTTTGTGAAATGCCTTGCTGGATTTATCCATTACTTGGGATGGATTTGACTTTAGCACTTGTATTGTGTCTTGCACTTCCACTAGCAAATCCTTTTCGGAGGACTTCAGCACAGCTTTGATTTTGATAAGCGCCTCTTTGAAAAACCTGCTACTCTGCTCCCCAAGCGATTTTTCAACCAACTTCTCCGCAACCAGCATTGACAATGCCTCTTCTTTGGTGAACATAATCGGCGGAAGTCTGTATCCCTCGACCAAGGAATATCCCTGCCCTGCCTCACCGATAATTGGCACTCCCGACTCCTCGAGCGATCTCACATCTCTATAGATTGTGCGTAAACTTACTCCAAAACGAGTAGCGAGTTCCGCAGCCCTGACAGTTCGCTTGGATTGCAAGTGAGTAAGAATGGCAGTTAGCCTGTCAATTCGATTCATGGAAAAGAGTTAATCTGATTATCTGAATTTTGCGAGTTACCTACTTCTCTTTCCTCCACTGGCCGAAAGGCCGAAGCACATCAACTCCTGAATTTCCCCAATCCTATGTTGCTTTTGGCTATTTACTGGTAAGAAAGCGGAGGCACGAAAAGTTAACTTCTGAGATTGTAAAGAAAATTGAAAAAACTTAGAAAATCTCTGAATTCCCAAAATCCTACTGACATAGGGCTGACACAAGTCAGTTGTTTATTTGAGTATTCTTAAACAAAACACAGAGAAAATGGAAACTACAGAAACATTGAATGAGACTCAACTCATCACCAAAGATCAACTGCTAAATCAATGGCTAGGACAGCGTAAGGTTACTCGCAGAGTCTTGGACGCCTTTCCGGAAAAAGAACTTTTTGAATTTACCATAGGCGGAATGCGAACTTATGCTCAGCTAACGAAAGAAATGCTAGCTATGGATGGTGCTACCGCAAAAGGAGTGGCAACGGGAGAATGGAGCACACTTGATGAAGAAAAACCCGAGCTCACCACAAAAGCAGATCTATTGGCCAGTTGGGATGAATCTACTGAGAAAATCCAGAAGTACTGGAAGCAAATATCCATCAAAAACTTCCAAGAAAAGGTAGTTGCCTTTGGGCAATATGAAGGTACAGGCTTCAGCATTCTATTTTATGTAATGGACAATGAAATCCACCATCGCGGACAAGGTTATGTTTATTTGCGGGCACTAGGAATTACACCTCCTAACTTCTGGGAGCAGTATTAATCTATATAACTATGCCTTATGCGGTTTGTGGAAACACAGACCGCTCCTAAAATTTTATATTATGTATATCCGCTTTTGTGCCAGTATGAAGTCAAAAGCAAAAAAGGATATGTTAAACTTAAGAATTGAGGCCACTTCAGCCTGTCCCGTCAGTGCTTCGGTCATTTGTCATCCTACCAGATAATAAAAGAATCTAAGGTGACTGGCATCTTTGCGGATAATAATATTCTATAAAACATAATGCTTTGTAAACCAATACACTTACTCAAATTATCAATTCTTGTGTAGCGAAAAGATCACCTCATGCGTCTTGGTATTGATTTAAAACTAAAACCAACAAATACGTATGATGAGTGTAAATTCATTTGCAATGAAGAATTTGAGATCACTGGCGACAGTAGCATTACTAGCCGGAACATTAGGATTAACTAGCTGTTTGGATAATGACGATGACATGCTGGACTACCCAGATGCGGGTTATATCTCTATTTATAACGGCGCTCCGGGCAATGCTGGCGTCATAGTCTATGCTGATCAAAACCAGGTAAATAATTTTCCGATTAAGTATAAGGAAGTATTGGCGTACCAAAACTTCTTTCCTGGAGATAGACTTTTCAAATTCTCAGATCCAAACTCGCTCACTTCCCTTTTGGAAAAAGAGTATGAAATCAAAGTAGATTCTGTTTACTCCATGTTTGTGCTGGAAGATCAAGGTGAATTGGATGCTGTATTGGTAGACGACGATTGGTCAGAACCGAATGCGGATGAGGTACAAATCAGAATGATTAACCTGTCTCCTGATGCAGGGTCGGTAACGCTGAAACTTGATGAGGTAGTTGATCCATTTTTCGAAGGGATTGCATTCAAATCAAATTCAGAATTCGAAAGTCTGGATTCCGACACTTACAAACTAACAGTAGTTTCAAGCACAGGAGAAGTACTTGCTACTGCAACAAACGTAGAATTGATAGGAAATAGAGTTTATACACTGGTTCTTAGAGGCTACAAGCAGTCCACAGAGAATGCTAAAAAACTTGATATGCAATTATTGACCAACTATATAGATTACTAAATTGTCCCTACTCCACAATGAAAAATCCCGATCTCGATAGGTCGGGATTTTTTATGCATTGATGTTTTTGACAACTATATTCAATGTATTAGAAATCAAGTATTTTCAATAAATGCAATAATTTCTTCAAACGGAGTATGAAAAAGATTTTAATTTAAGTAATTGTTACTTCTTTAAAATTATTTTGTAAGACCTATGAAAAGCCAATTCTCCATCCTGCCAGTATTTTTATTAATGACTTTTATTTTGGGGTGCTCCCCCACATCAGGCAACCAAAGTGAAGAATCCAATACATCCCTACTTACTACAGATCCTGTGATTATGGCCTATTATGTAGCGGAAAGAAACTATAAGCCTGAGGAAATTCCCGTAGAAAAGTTGACGCATATTATTTATTCTTTCACGCATGTAATCGACGGAGAGATGAAATTCAGAAATCCGGAAGCTGCAGGTCCGAAAATAGAAGCATTGGTGAAGCAAAAGTCGCGAAATCCGGAGCTTAAGGTAATGATAGCCTGTGGTGGCTGGGGAGCAGATGGATTCTCAGATATGGCTTTGACAGCTGAAAGCAGGACTAAATTCATCAACAGCGCTAAGGGTTTTATCCAAAAATATGAACTAGATGGAATGGACATGGATTGGGAATATCCTGGAATTTCCGGTGCTGGAACGATGGCTCGTCCTGAAGACACAGAAAATTTCACTTCGTTAATGAAGGGTCTGAGAGAAATGTTGGACACATTTGAATCTCCAAAAATTCTGACTTTTGCTTCGGCAGGCTGGAAGCGCTATTACGATTTTGTAGATATGGATGAGGTGATGAAATACGCCAATTACACCAATGTGATGACCTATGATCAGGTCTCTGGCGTATCCATTTATACTGGTCATCATACGCCACTGGGAGATGTGAGCATAGACGAAATTGATGGAACACCCTTTCACGATCATCTTGATAGCTTATACCAAAATGGGGAAAACTTAGATCCTGACCCGCGGTCAGCTCAGAAGATTGTAGATTTCTTGATTAAAGAAGGTGTGAATCCTAAGCAGATCGTAATTGGTTCGGCTTTTTATGGAAGAGTTTGGAAAGGCGTCCCTCCAGCGAATAATGGCCTCTACCAACTAAGCAGTGGACTTGAAATTGGCTGGATGGCTTATAGCAGAATACGATCTTCTTATGAACAAGATTCCAATTTCCAGCGCTTTTGGGACGAAAAAGCTCAAGCACCTTTTATGTACAACGCTTCTGATAGTTTGATGGTCTCCTATGATGACACGGTTTCAGTAGCCTTGAAAACCAGGTACACCATGGAAAAAGGATTGGGCGGGATCATGTTCTGGGAGCTTGGAAATGACACTAAAGAGTCTGGAAGCTTATTGGATGCAATTTATAAGGCTGCCAAAGAATAAGGCTTGCCACAACGTGAACAAGCCTTATTCTAAAACAGCCGCAAAAGAAAGCTGAAGTAACGCTTCCTTAATAAGTTAGCTTCTATTTCTCTCCTCCTCCAAAATTCATTTTGAAGCTTGCTCCAAATAAACCGTAAGTATCTCCATAGCCTGAAACTTGGGTCAACTGGTAATTATAAAATGGCATAATTACATAGTTGGCCCCTTTTGTTTCTAATACACGAAGATTCACTCCGAAATTAAGCGTAGCAAAGGGATAGAATTTACCGCTTTTGGATTCCAGCGAATTGTTTTCTACTACTGCTTCCTGACGAAATGAAACCGATGAATTTCCTAAAGCATCATTCGCATAAAAAGCAGACTGAAGCTGTACCGTGTTCTCTTGGCTAGCAGTTTCGTTCAGTGCATAATAATTTGAAAAACCAGCCTGAATCGATACAGAATTATTTCTCGTCACAGGATACTTCACAAAGACAGGGATTTCTACCTGCATCTGTCTTACTTCTACTTTTTCACTTTGTGGATAGATATTACCGAAAGCCAACGTAGTACCTTCTTGTTTTGTGCTTTGATTGAGGTAATTCAATGCCAAACCAGACCCTAAAGTTAGCTTGCCAGGAAGTTGCAAATCAACCAACATTCCCAATCCAATAGAGGATGCGGTAGCTACTTGATTATCGCTTTGGATAGCTCCAAAACCCGGAGAAACGCCCATACCAAGTCCAACTGTCGTTTTATCTTTTTCGATAACAGGAAATTCACTTTCTGCCACGAACTTCTCTTTTTCTACAACTTTCTCATTTTCCACTGGAGGTGTTTTTTCTCCACTCTCTGTCATAGCCAGTGCTGCTGTAGAATTCTCTTTACCCAAAAATGGTTTTTCAACTTCTCTAATTTTCTCCCCTTCTTTAGGCTTTTTAGCGAGCTCTTGACCATTATTTGGTACAGATTCTACTTGCGCTACTTCCTTTTCGATTTCTTTCGATGGTAATTGTGGAATAGCATTTACTTTTTCAGATTGCTCGATCTTTTGCACCGGTTTTGAGTCAATCGCTACTGAATTAGAACCCATTTGTTTTTCTGGCGCTTTTGATGCTTCTGATGGCTTTTTTGATGGATTAGCAGAAGGTTTTACTTGAATTGACTCATGGTCAGAAACTTTCTCCTCCTTCAGAATTTCTTCCTCAGTTTTAGAAGTAGCAGGTTCGTCTCGGCTGGTTTCAGGTATGTTCACAGAATTATCAGCAAGCTTTAGTTCTGTAGGATCACTGTTATCATTTTCAACTACGTCAATAGAGTTTAACCCCACTGCAATTAGCAATAAAGACGCAGCGATTCCACTTGCCCAATAGGTAATCATTCTACGATTACGAAGCGCACGTTTTTTCTGGAAGCCTTCCCAGGCCCCTACTTCATAGGGTACTGAAGCTTCCTCTAACTTCTTTTTCAGGGAAGCAGCGATTTCCATATCCAGCTTATCTTCCTTCATATTCTTTCAAATGTATTGATACTAATTTGCGAAGCTGTGACTTTGCGCGAGCCAGATATACTCTGGACGAGCTTTCTGTTAAGCCAAGCTTTTCGCCAATTTCCTTATGACTATAGCCTTCTACCTCATAAAGGTTGAAAACTAGCTTGTGATCCTCTTGTAGTAGATTTAGTAGATTTACGATATCCTGAAAGGCCAGGTCTCCAAGTGCATTTACCTCGTGGAATACAGCAGTCTCTTCCGCCACATCGGTTTGATTTTGAAACTTTTTTTGCTTTCGAAAGTAATCTATCGCTGTATTCACGGTGATTCTCCGAAGCCAGGCTTTGACTGATTGGAAGTCATCGAATTTCTTGATAGATCCGAAAAACTTGATGAATGAGTCGTTTGTAATCTCATCAGCAAGCATTTTATCTTTTGAATAAGACAAACTGATCCCCATGACATAGCCATAGTATTTTTTATAGAATACTTCTTCATACTTCGCTGATCGTCGTTTGCAACCTTCAATCAGCTCCTCATCAGTCCAATTCAATTCAAACCTATTAATCTATGGTTCACGGCTCCGTCTTAGAGCCAGAATTTTATTCGTTTAGTTTAGCTTGCCCAATCTCCACAAAGGTATTTCCACCTGAGATAGTCTCCACCATTGCTCCTCCTGTTGCCTTATACTCTTTCTTCAGCGAAGAGTTTAGGCAGTCGGCCATTCCTTGAAGATTCAAGGGATAGCTAGGTTGTCTCGCAAAATTAGTTTCTTCTGACGAAAGTCCAGAGTTGATCGTATCATTCACCGAGCCAGCATCCATAGCGCTACTCGCAAATATCACCACCAAATAGATTCGTAGAAGAGTTTTCATTAAGTTTTTTTATCCTGACGAAAAGTGTGGCTAAAGTGCTACACCTGATAGAAAAAAGTTTTGACAGCAAGGGGCAGAACTTCAGTTTTAGAGAAAATTTATTTGAATCACCTTCGGCTTTCAATCAAAAAACTGACAAAAGTCACTTGAGTCGCTGAGCATATTCAGGAGAAAGGGGATTATGTGACCCTAGTTTTACAGCTTCAAATACGAGTCAAACATCAGCGAAACTTATGTCAAACCAAACCCTATCACACACCTTTCATATTCCTGTCATGGGACTTGGATACACAGTCGATACACCTATAAAAGTAGCAAAATATGGAATCTCCAGCGTGGTCTCCATTATGGATGATCATCTGCTGGAAGACATGCGTAAAATCTACTCGAAAAAATATGTGCGAGAATTCATTCCCATCCCAGATTCAGAAGATGACTACCGGGCAAAGCGGATCACAGCATACTTGGATTTGACCCAATCTTTAGTAGATGAACAGTTCAAAAAACTGATAAATGAAGACTGGAAAAGTAACATAGAATTTAGAAAATACCTGGAACTTTTACCTGACAAATCTACAGTCGCTTCACTTTTTTCCCGACTAGCCACTGCATCCTCTACTGAGCATTTACAGTTAAAAGAGTCAATCAAATCTCAGCTTACCATCGGTTCCATCGATGTCAATATTATGACCAAAGTAGACAAGATTAACATCGATAAATCTGGCTATGAATTACCAAGAGAATACTCCGATGCGTTGTCAGCTTTGAGAGGATTTGCCAAGAGCAAAGTAAAGGGATCGGTGGTTTTCTCAGCCGGTATGAACCCAGCATTGTATGGATATGCAGCTCAGTTTTCAGAATTTTACCCAGATCAAAATGGAGAGATTTCCAAAGGAATTATTCTAAAAGTCAGTGATTATAGATCAGCTTTGATTCAAGGGAAATTCCTAGCCAAGAAAGGACTTTGGGTTTCAGAATTCAGAATTGAGTCTGGCCTGAACTGCGGAGGTCATGCCTTTGCCACAGATGGATTTTTAATCGGGCCGATTCTGGAAGAGTTCAAAACCAAGAGAAAAGAGCTTTACCAATCACTTTATCAAACTTGCCAAAATTCATTGATTTCTAATAATCTAAATAACCTTAAAGAAAGCCACACTTTTAAGGTCACTTATCAAGGTGGATTGGGAACAGCCACCGAAGACAGTTTCATCCGGAAGTATTTTGAGCTTGAAGGAACCGGCTGGGGAAGTCCATTTTTGCTCGTACCCGAAGCGACCTCAGTGGATGAAGAAACCCTGGATCGCCTGCACAAAGCCAAGAAATCTGACTTCTTTCTCAGCCATGCATCACCACTTGGAGTACCTTTCAACAACCTCCAAACTTCCTCCGGAGAAGCCCAACGTCGGGAGCGTATTGAGAAAAACCGGCCGGGATCTCCATGCTACAAAAAATTTCTATCTAACAATACTGAGTTCACTGAGAACCCAATTTGCACCGCTTCCAGACAGTACCAAATTCTCAAAACCAAGCAATTTGAAGACGGTGAAATAGAGGTTGACGAATTGGAAAAAGTGAAAGAAAAAGACTGCCTTTGCGAAGGCTTAAGTGCTCCTGCTATTTTGTCAGCGGGAGAAACTCCGAGAAGGAATCTAACTGCAGTTACCATTTGCCCTGGACCGAATCTAGCTTACTTCAAAGGCACCTTCTCATTGAAAGAAATGGCTGATCATATTTATGGAAAATTCTCGCTAACTACTGACGCAGAAAGACCACATGTCTTTGTGAAGGAATTGCAACTCTACGCGAGTTATTTGAAGAAAGAATTTGAAACAAAAATCACTGAAAAAGTCGCTAAAAAGGAAGCTTATTTAGAGAAATTCAGAAGCAATTTGATTGAAGGAGTTAGCTATTATCAAGAATTGATCTGCTCAGTTCAACTCGATTCCGAAGAGATTTTGCAGAAAATGAAGGAGCAATTTTCCAAAATTAAAAGCGAAATAGAACTCTCAAGTAAGTCTGTTGAGGCTAGTCTTACCTAAGAGTTCGAGCTGTTTCAAAACTCACTTATAACCAAGATAAGCTGAAAGCTAATCCAGCCATTTTTCGGCTAATTCCCGCTCTCGCAAAGGAAATGCTTTCAGCTTACTTTTTGGCACCAATCTAGTTAAGACAGCCACTAGGAAGCTTAGCCAGAAACTGTCTGTAAGCATCGCGTATTTGGAAAGCTTTGGTAGCATTTGAATGTCTCCGTGAATGGCATTTTTGAATGCTTCTAGGCTTTCATATCCCTTGAATGAGGTTACGATTGCCAAAACTTTTATAGTCTTATTGGCAGCAAGCTTATCTCTCGCTAGCTGTAACTCGCGCGTGTCATCAACTGTGATGACTCCATCGATCACATAGCGTAGCAGCCCTTCTTCTATAGAATAATTTACCTCCATCTACCTTACTAACAACGATTGAGGCTGTTTTGATTATCGGTCAATAAATATCTAAGAATACTTACTCGGATTTAAGAATGACGGCTGGATTCGCTTTGACTATTTTCCAAATCTGCGAACCAACAGTACCTGCGACTACCAGCAATAGAAGCACCAAACCAGTACCTATTGGCAAAACGCCCACTCCAGAATGGAAAGCAAAAAAACTATCTAGAAAGTTAGAGATAATCAGGATAGAAAAAGCTCCTCCTAATACTCCTGCAATTCCCCAAATAATCAGGTAACGCTTGTACAATTTCACGGACAAATCTCCCATATCGGCTCCAAAAACCTTTCTGACACAGTAATCCTTGATGTGCGAATTCATATTCAAGGAAACCAATCCAAAAAGCCCCAGCGCTGCCAATAGGACGGCAAGAATGGCCGAGAATAATAGAATATTCCTAACTCCCTCCACATCTGAAAATTCCCGCTCAAATACCTCGGTTTGCAATTTTCCCTCAAAAAGTCCTCTAGGAACTGTCTCATGCCAAATCTTTTTGACAGATGCCATAGTCGTCTCAGCACTTCCATCTGTCACTTGGAGGGTTAGGTAGTTAAATGTCGTGTCTGGAGAAGCTCTGATAACCATGGGGTCAATAGCACTTTGGAAGAAAATCGTATGAAAATCCTCCACCACCCCTACGACTGTATAGCTCACACTGTCGAGCGTTATCTTTTCGGACAGAGGAAATTCCAGTCCCAGTTGATTTAAGAAAGTTTGGTTCACAATAACCGATTCCTGCGTATCAGAAATTAAATCAGAATTGAACAAGCGGCCTTGTTTGAGCTGCAGACCCAGTAGTTCAGGATAATTAGCTTCTGCATTTAGGAGGCTTATTTCATACTTTTCTTGGCCAAAATCCAACACTTCTTCCCGTATCCAATTCCCCACATAATCCTGACTTCCGCTAACTTCTGTCACAGTAGCAAGTGCGGAAAGCTTGTTTTTGAGTGGCAAATAGTCCTCCTGATTTGGCACATTCACGATGATCTTATCTGCACTATCGTATCCCCAGTCCCTATTCGAATTGATGTAGTTTGTCTGCACAAAAGCAATTCCGGCTACAATACTTATGATCGCCAAGGTAAATTGAAAAGTGAGCAATACACTGGTAAAAGTACTTTTACTGCCTATTTTCTGATTGCCTTTTAGTATGTTGATAGGCTTAAAAGATGACACATAGATCGCTGGATAAAGACCAGAAATGAGGGTAATAGACACTAACATACCACCCATAAACATCCAGATAAACGGATCTCCAAGCAGATCAATTTTCAGGTTTTTGGAGGCTATTTCATTAAAACCTGGAAGGAAAATAAAGCCAGCTAACAAACAACCCAAAATCATGGCAAATAAGCAGACCATCAGATTTTCGTTCAAAAATTGGAATACCAACTGGCTTCTTCTACTACCTATTACCTTTCGAATACCAATTTCCTTAAGTCTTTTGGAAGCCATTAACACCGAAATGTTGACGTAATTGAAAATTGCGAGAATCAGAATGAATAACCCTATCGCACCAAGCAGTATCTGTGGCCCCAGCCCTAAAAAATCTCTGACACCATTTTCAATTTCACCCACTTTATAAACTAAATCAGAGAAGGCTACCAGTTCTAGTTTCTGATATGGCTTTTCCGGGTTAACTTGATTTTGAATCTTAGTCAAAGAAATAAGTCCTGCCTCCATTTGTGCAATATCAGCTCCCTTCTCCACTTGAATAAAAGTCCATAATTCATCTCTCCAGCTATCTTTAAGCGGGATATCATCCGTAGAAACAGGATGCGTCTCAATATTAACCAAGAGGTCAAAGGTGAACATATCCATATCATGCAGATCAGCCAACACTCCCCCGACTTTGTATAATTTCTCCTCCCCATTTGTCACCAAGGAAAGCTCCTGTCCTATCGGATGTGTATCACCAAAAAGTTTATCTGAAAGTTCATGGGTCAAAATCACTTGATCTGGATCTTCCAATGCGCCCGGATATCCATACTCCATTCGGTACACAAACATCTCCATAAATGTGGGATCTACATATAAGGAACGTTGATTGTAACTTTCATTCTTTTGAATCAAAATAGGAAAGTCGCGCATCACTTGGGTAGTCCGCTGAATCATGTTCAACTTATCAGGAATCATCTCTGCTAGTGGGCGTCCTACTGATCCATAAGTAACCAACCCATTCTCGCCTTCAGCGGTATAGGTCAGTTGATAAATCTCATCCTTGTTGGGCTGGTGAAGGCCTTTGAACCAAATATTTGCTATAAACAAGTAAGCCACCATGCAGCATCCCACTGCAGCGGCAAGGCCAAACACAGAGATGAATGTGGTTCCTTTTTGCTTAACTAGATTTCTCCAGCCAATTTTAAAGTAGTTCTTCAGCATAGCACCTTGATTATAGGATTGATAAGTTGAGTTGGACTTTTTGATATTATTCCATCTGAAAAAGCTGAGTACATGGATAAAAAATCTAAAACGGGCGAAAGCGAGCCCCTTTTCTTCCAGATTCATGTAGAAAAGCTCATAAGCATCTCCTTGAATCTGCTCCAATCGACTGGGAGTGCAGTAGAACTCCAGAAATCGGTCAGGCCATTTGGGAGGAAAATGCTTCTGTTTAGTGTCCATAGGAAAAGTCTAAAGCAAGCGGAGGAATCTGGTCGTACATTTTATTTCGGAGAGTTTTCACTTCCTCAATAGCTGCTCGACCCGTAGCAGACAGCGTAAACAATCGTTTTCTCCTACCACCTCTTTCTTCAGTTGCCCCACCCATTTCTGATTTGAGAAATCCTTTATCCTCCAGACGATTCAAAACCGTATGAATAGCCGAAATGTTAACCTTTCTTCCTGTCTGGTTTTTGATTTCCTCCAATACGGAAACACCATAAGCTTCCTGATCTAAAATCCCTACAGTCAAAAGAATCAACTCTTCCAATTCACCCAAATGATAACCTTTCATATTCGTAATCTATTTTATTTACAAAAGTAAATGTAATATATTACTTTCATATTTGTAGAATTAATGGGTATAAAATAAAAAAGACTACCTCATTACTGAAGTAGTCTTCCAAAACTCATTGTAAACTATAAATTCTGAATTAGTTCTTCTTTACGATCTCTTCTAATTCCTTCTTCATGTTTGCCATTATTTCAGCTTCCGAAGTAGATAGATCTTTCGTTTCTTTAGCATCAAGCTTAATATTGAACAGTTGATCTTCCTTGTCAAAACCTGTTTCAATAATCGGTCCCCAAGGCACCATGTCAGGCCCAGTATTTCCTGGAATGAATTTATAACCATCATTTCGGAGATAAGCTAAATTGCTGAAAAGTGCTTCCTGTACTAAGCCATACCGACCTTGCCCCTCTTTTCCGATCAATACTTCCCAGTGGTTTTCTGTATCAATAGCCTGAGCAGAATCATAAGAAATATTATTCACTGCCGCGAAGGAAGCCAACAAATCCACCTGACTGAATAGTACATCCGATGTGGTCCCAGCCTTGACTGACTTTGGCCACTTTACTATAAACGGCACTCGGGTTCCAGCTTCGAACGCACTGTATTTTCCTCCTCTCAAATCTCCCGCAGCGTCGTGATCAGCGATCAATTCTCTCGCCTGATCCACATAGCCGTCATCTAATACAGGTCCATTATCACTGGAGAAAATCACAATCGTATTTTCTTCCAAACCCTGCTCCTGCAGCAGCTTCATCAGCTCACCTACTGTCCAATCTAGCTGAACAATTACGTCGCCTCTTGGACCGAAATCAGTAGCTCCTTGGAAGCGCTCGTGAGCAATTCTAGGTACATGAATATCGTGGGTAGAAAAGTACATGAAGAATGGTTTATCGGATTCTGCTTTGATAAAATCCGTAGCCTTATCTACAAAAGTCTGTGCAAAGTCCTCATCTCGCCACATAGCTGCTTCCCCACCGGACTGATAACCAATACGGCTGACTCCATTCACAATGCTATGATTGTGCCCATGTGACCACATCATTTTTAAGAGCTCAGGATTATCCTTTCCCGTAGGGCCGTCTCCTATTTTCTCACGATAATTTACGGAAATCGGATCGGCTGGATCTAATCCAACAATATGGTGATCTTCTACAAATACCGTAGGAACCCTATCTCCAGTAGCTGGAATGATGAATGAATAATCAAAACCTATTTCCAAGGGGCCAGGATTCAATTCCCCATTCCAATCAGGCCCTTCGTCACCACCAAGGCCAAGATGCCATTTCCCAATCGCAGCTGTTCTATAACCTGCTCGCTGAACGACTGAGGGTAATGTCTCGACCCCTGGCCGGATTAAAGCAGAAGCATCTCCAGCTGCTACTCCTCGTCCTTTTGCTCGCCAAGCATACTCACCGGTAAGCAGGGAATAGCGAGATGGTGTGCAAGTAGCAGCTGACGCATAGGCATTGGAAAATAGTAAGCCATCAGCAGCTAACTTATCGATATTTGGAGTAGGGATTTTACCTCCATAAACGGAAATATCCCCATACCCTACATCATCTGTATAGATAATTAGGATGTTCGGTTTGTCTTCTAAAACCTCCTCCCTACTTGGCTTGCCGGCGCAGGATACTAAAAGGGAAAACCCTACCAGGGATAGAAAAGAGAAGCGTTTTTTCAATAATGAATTCATGAAATATGACGAATTAATTAGTAATGGATAAGGCCAGAACTAGTCTGGCCTTATCATTTTAGCTATTCTGGTTGATATGAAATCAATAACCAGGGTTTTTTGAAACCTAGATCCAAGTATATTGCTCGTGCAACTCAAGTGGAAACTGCTCATTTTTAAATGCTCCTAGATAGAGCCCTGATTTAGGTGAATTTCATTGAATTAGATATCAATCTAGAAGTGCTCACTTCAATGAGCTATTCTCATGATTATTAAAAATTTAATAGAGAGAATAACATTTGTACTTTTGCACTAATCTAGTGCAATTGTTGAATTTTAAGGCAAACGTCCTAAAAAATTTATTAAAAAATTTAAAGAAGATGTATATTCTTTTTAAAATTAATACCAAAACCAAATATAATTTTACGGATATTCATCCTTGTATACAGAATTAGGTCCTAATAATCGGAATAGCATTAAAGGTTTGCTGCCCTTTGCCCATTGGCCTTTACATTTTGTTATTCTTACTAATTCAACTCAGAATTATTAACAATAAGGCTCATCCTGCCATTAGATGTTATTCTAAGTAATGCATGGAAAATAAGTGGGTCAGCTACTAAAACACACGGATATCATCCCCCTTGGAAAAACCCGGAGTAATCAAAGCAAAATCAACTACTATAAGCTGTTTCTATAAAAAGTTATTTGGCAAGAACCTGCTTTTCATCCAGCAGTACTTTCTCCAATTTCTCATACTGCAAATCCTGCACAGCCACATCTCCATCAATAGCCAGCGATGCCGCCGCTGCTGCAGATTGACCTAGAATCATAAAAACAGGCTCCATTCTGATAGAACCAAAGGCAGTATGTGAACTAGAAACACACACCGGAACGAGCAAATTAGAACATTCTTCTTTTTTCGGAACAAGTGTTCCATAGGAAATCGAATAAGGGTTTTTCGGGTGAACTCCTATATCTCCTTCATTCTGCACATAGCCATCCAACGTCACAAATCGCTGAGCATTGTGCGAATCCAGTGAATAAGATCCCATCCCCACAGGCTCCGGAACTTCCTTTGCTCCAAGTACATCATGCTCAGTCATCACATAGGCACCTATCATTCTTCGGGCTTCGCGCACATAGATCTGGTGAGGCCAGTTGTTATTATCGACAAATTCATCTTTTGCCAAACCCCAATTTGCCATCTCTGCTCTCACCGAATCTGGCACTTTTTCATTATGAGACATGAAGTAAAGTAAGCCTTGTTGGTAGTCGGTATGCTCCTTTAAGATTTGCTTTCTTTCAGCGTAACTCGCTTCTGGATAAGCATAGTTTTTCCCTATATAATCTGTAGAAAATGGCCCATGATTATTGGTGTCCGTCTTCAAATTTGGGATTGGATCGTATTTATCAAAAGTTTCATCCCAACCAGCAGCATAGACTCTAGCAAGCAATTCATAGCGTGCAGGATCATATCCTTCAGGTTTTGGGAAAGGAACACGATTGTCGGGGTGCCTACTCATCGCCAGACGATAAGTATAGGCCTGAAGACGTTTGTCAACTGATCCGTTTTCCCCCGGTGGATCTGCTGAGATCTCCGGCAATAAGCCGCTGGTAGAATCTCCGGGAATCATATAAGCACTGATGTCATTTTTGAAATAGTGTCCGTGTTGATAAACACCCACCTGTACCCCGTTCCAGGTCTCGCCATAAGTATCATTTGATTCCCGTCCCACGTGGTAGCTAACTCCAGCTGCTGCCATTAGATCACCTTCGTAGGTTGCATCTATAAAAACTTTTCCCTGATAGATATGACCAGAAAGTGTTGAGATCTGCATGATTTTGCCATTTTCCAGTTTAACTCCAGCTTCTCGATCCAGCCATTCATCACGATGGATTTCCAGGTCATTCTCTTTTACAAAATCCTCAAACACACGTTCTGCTGCATGGGGCTCAAAAATCCACATAGTTCTATTCTCCCCATCCATCGCTGGCGTACCTTGACCTTTATTTCCGTATTCCTCTTTTTTCTGCCACTTCCAAGCCGAATCCTGCTGATAATGAAGGTAGATTCGATGATAAAACTCCCTAGCCAATCCTCCTATCACAGACTTATTTCCAGTATCCGTGAAACCTAGACCTCCGGAAGACAATCCTCCTAAATGCATATCAGGAGAAACAACAATGACTGATTTGCCCATTTTTTTTGCCTGAACTGCAGCGGTAATCGCTGCCGAGGTCCCTCCATATATAATGATGTCAGCCTCAAACTCGGAGGTATTCTCAGGTTTGCAGGAAAATAGAATTAAGAGGATAAGAAGGCTAGGTAAAAATCTCATGATGAGTGGATCTTGGGAAAATTGATTTTAACAGTACTCGAGTTCAACTTCCAAAATAATCTATTTTATCCAAGTCTGCTAAAAGATTGCTTCTAAGTCACCAAAGATCAATTACACCTAGATGATCAAGCCAATAGTATAGAAACGAGACTTCAGAGATTACCTAAATCTTTTTTACCCTACATTATCTCCCTCTTAGAGAGAACTCTAAAAGAGAATTTATACCCTTCATAGGCTGCTATTCCATAAAACAACAAATCCATTGGAGCAAATGCTTCAGCCATGATTATAAACGTATAGGAATAATCAAAAAGAAAAAGCGTCTCTAAATACCCAAGTCCTTCTTGATTGGCAACAAACCCCAAAACGCTTAAAAAATTACCTAAAACACAGGTGAAAAGTGCGATGGCGCCGCCTGCTATTCCAAAAGATTGATCAACTCCTTTTCCTAAATGTCGGATAGCGAATCCAACTCCAGCTCCAATTGCAATAGCCATATATCCAATTTGAAAATTGGTGGCTACTGTAATCAATCCCCAAAGCACAGCTCCTAACAAACCGGTCAAAATACCACCCGTTATAGCTAAAGGGAAATTTTGATCCATCTGTAACTCTCTGAGCTTAGACGCTGATATATTCTCCACCTGAAATGCAGGCTCATGCAGCTCACTATTTTCCATTTCCAAAGCCGCTCTTTCATCTAGTGTAAAAGTAGGGCAAGCAGCAGTAAAACTTGCTTTATCCCCTGTGAGACCACATACTAATCCTATTTGCATATCCATTTCTCGATGAATACATTTTTTACAATACTGAAGTTGAGCGTCTCTAGTCATAAGATTTATTGGAGTATTTTCTGACGAAAATATGTAAGAGAAAAGCATTAAAAAATACCCTATGAAGGGTATTTTTTAATGCTTTTCATAAACTCTCAAACTAGAATTAATCCACTTTCAATTTCAACTTATAAAGAACAATACCATCATCTTCGGTTTCGGACAACCCTGCGACTTTGGACACCACAAATTCTCCATTTTTATTGACCACCATGGGGCGATTGCTGGCTGCAGGAAAAGGTACATCCGTGGCAAGCTGATTAAAGTCCTTATCGAAAATTGCTGCAAAATACGGATCCAATTTTTGAACGGCCAACCTAAAAGCATTCTGATCTGAAGTTTGATCCGGCACCTTTTCTTCAGGAATGCCTTTAGTATAAACAGCGATGTAATAATCATCTGATACTAGAATCTCAACCAGATTTCCGCTCTTTTGATTGCTATTCTGCTGGTAAAACTGACCTGGGTCTTCAGATGAATTTGGGATATAAGCAACCCAATCTTGAATAGATAAATCCACTGTTCTCTCGTAGTCAAATCCACGCCCTCCATCTTTAAACACATATATTTTAGGTTCAATCCAGTTACTCAACAGCAGCAAATCCTCTGTTTGAGTGTAGATCGGAAATAGCATACCGTGCATTTGTCCATCCAACAGGGCAGAAGTCTCTGGCAGTTTGACCGATTTAATGGTGTCTCCAGTAGCGAGGTCTTGCCCCTCTATGATCGCTGATCTATAAAGTGCCTGATAAAATTCACCTCCACCCGGTGATAAATTGGAAGAACTTGGCAACGGCTTTGGGTAATATGTTTTACCCTCATAATTGAAAACTCCCAGCTTCGGATAAAAAGTATAAGGCTGAAAAGAATACGGAACTGTGATCTCTCCTACTTTCTTTCCATCCCGAAACTTCATGTATTTCCCAGTTTCGGAAAGAATCGTCACATCTCCCTCCAAATAGCCAAATCCGAGCACTGAAGCCACAGCATCTATGCCGTCTGGAGTAAGTTCATGATGATTGCGAATTTCACCAGAGGTATTTACTTCAAGGTATTTATCAAATGCATCAGTGGAAAGCAGGTATTTATCTTGCTTGCCATCATAACCCATCAGCATCATTTCACCCAGAAAATCCACCTGAACAGAGTCAGTGATTTCAAAAGAGAAATTGAGGGGATCATTTACTTTTTCGGAATTACCTCCACATGAAAACAATGCTAAAGCTACTAAGCCTTTTGCCAGGTGATTTTTAAAAAAATTCATTGAAAAGAATTGAAATGGTTTTTAGATTAATCAACTAAAAACCAATTTAACCAATTTGAAGGCTTATCAAAAATTAACTAATCAACTTTCAATTTCAGCTTATAAAGTATAATCCCTTCATCCTCGGTTTCGGACAACCCAGCGACTTTGGAAACGACAAGCTCACCTTTTTTATTAACCACATTTGGAAAATTGCTGGTGATTGGAAAAGGGACATTCGTGGCCAATTGATTGAAATCCTTGTCGAAAATCGCTGCGTAGTTAGGGTCTTTTTTGCGTGCAGCTAGTCCATCTCTAGTCGGAGGCCCAAGCTGAGCTTTATCCTCTTCCGAAAGTCCTTTATTGTAGATAGCAATGTAATAGTCTCCTGACACCAAAATATTAGTAAGATTGCCAGGTCTTTTCTTCTGATTTTCTATAAAAAACTGCTCTGCTTTATCCAATGGAACAGAAGTAGTGGGAATCCAATCAGGAATATTTACATCCACTGTTTTTTCATACTCAAATTTATCACCCACCTTATTATACACATAAATCTCTGGCGTAAACCACATGCTAAGCAACAGCTTTTCTCCATCCACCGTGTACACTGGAATAGGAAAACCTTTCACTTCATCATCTAATAATGCCGAAGACTCTGGCAAACTTAATACCCCTAGCGTATCTCCAGTCTCCGTATCCTGAGCTTCTATGATAGGTAGATGAAGCAAAGATTGGTAGAATTCCCCCTCCTCAAAGTTAACAGCCAAAGTCTCAGGCCAAGGCTTTGGGTAATAGATTTTACCCTCTGACTCGAACATCCCAAGTTTGGGATACATCATAAAAACCTGATGAGGATAGGGAATCGTCACCTCACCAACTTTACTAGAATCCTGAAATCTATAGTAGCCCTTTGGTGGGTTAAAAACCGTCACATCTCCATTGAAATATCCCAAACCTAGCGCTTGCCCCACAGGATCGATTCCTTCTTCACTGAATTTATTGTGATTAAGAATCTTTCCATCCTCATCCACTTCTACGTATTCATAATAAGAATCCGTCGCAAGCAAGTACTTATCAGTCTTGGGATCATAGTCTAGCAACATCATTTCTCCCAAGTAATCTATCTGAACAGAATCAGTGATTTCTAGAGAAAAGGATTTTGTAATGGAATTATTTTCTGTTTTCTCTCCACAGGAAAGAAGACTTATAGCTATTGAGCTGATAAGAAAATGAGTGAATTGGAGTTTCATGGCAAAAATTAAAAAGGGGTTGTAGTGGTATGATTTTCAGAATCCTACCTAAAAAGCTAAATACTAAGAATAACTACAACTAAATAAGAATTTTTAACAAAATCTAGCTAGCGATCAATTCATGAACGCGCTCACGAAGTGTAGGCACTACTTCCTCCTCAAACCAAGGATTTCTTCGCCTCCACATGAGATTTCGCGGAGAGGGGTGTACTAGTGGAATAAACTCCGGTAAGTACAATTCGAAATTTTTAACAGTCTCCGTCAGTGTCTTCTTTTTCCTATTCCCCAAGTAATATTTCAAAGCATACTGCCCAATAAGTAAGGTCAATTTCACCTCCGGCATACGCTCATTCATTTGCTGGTGCCATAAAGGAGCGCATTCAGGTCTTGGTGGCAAATCCCCTCCTTTTCCCCTGCCAGGATAACAGAAACCCATAGGCATGATCCCAAAGATCTTAGGATCATAAAATTGCTCACGATCCACACCCAACCATCTTCTTAATTCATTTCCGCTCGCATCATTCCAAGGGATCCCAGTTGCATGAACTTTGGTGCCAGGAGCCTGTCCTATAATCAAAATCTTACTTTTTGGATGTATAGAAAAAACAGGCCTTGGTCCAAGAGGCAAAAACTCCTTACAAATTTTACAAGCCTGAGCATCAATAACTAAAGACTCAAAACTATCCATCAGACGACATTTATCTTATTTATCACCACTTTTTGAATATAAAATAGAAATTATATGAAAATCGGTTAATTATTGTAGGGAAATTATATTAAATTATTAGGCTAGTTTATTGAACAACAACAATTTACTCTAAACAATGAGATGTTAATTCTAGTTAAATCCACCTGACCATCTTTGTTCGTATCTTATTGACATACCAATCAACCATCTACTCCCATATGCCATGAAAAATACCTATTTACTCTTTGCACTCATTATTTTTATTTGTGCAGGATGTTTTTCCTCCAAAGATTATGTAACCGATTACGATTACAATTATCAGGCTTCCTTTAAAAGGTATAAAACTTTCGCTTTTGTGGTTCCTACTGAAAAGGACACCAGCCTGATCTCACCCGTATTGAGCGCTACAATTGGCGCTAGACTCGGATCTCAGGGATTCAGAGAGCAAGACACCAAACCTGATTTATTGGTTAGTTACAAGATCTTCATGGACTCTATAAAATACCGTGGATACGTTCAACCTGAGTTTGACTACTGGCTCACTCGGGTGGGTAACGTACCTGAGAAAGCTGACGGAGAACTAGACAAGGAACAGGAAAAAGATGAGACCTACAATCAAGTGAGATACACTCAAAATCAAGGTATGCTGGTAATCTATGTAATCGATAGCAAGAGAGGAAATACGATTTGGCAAGGGTATACCGCTGCAAACTTCGATGCTGAGTCTCCAAACTTTCAATCTGACATCACTAGGGCAGCCTACCGTGTCATGAATGAGTTCAAAGTATTGAATAGGCAACTTGAATAAACGGAAATTCCACTGAGTATTTAATTAATCAACCTGTGGATGCATTCCCCAGTTTTTTGAAGAGGTCCTGTATTAAGTTCAGGGCCTCTTCTTTTTGCAAAAACTAGCTTCAGCTTCTCTACTGGCCTATGTTAGGGGCTTTGGGGAGAAATAGTAGACGAAATTCAGTTGTGGCAATTCCTTTGAAATAGTTGATTCAAATACAAAGAAATCAACTATGAAAAAATCACTTATTGTTACCGGACTTTTGAGCGCCACAGTGATGGTGTCCTGTGTTTCCAAAAAGAAATACACCGAACTAGAAGGCAATCTGTACAAAACCCAAACCGAACTTGCAACTACTGAGCAGGAGAAAGCGGAGCTTGAAGAGAAAATGCAGATCATTGAGAATAGAGTTGCAGAATACAATGCAAGAATCAATTCTCTACGTGATACAAATGATGCGTTGACTGTACAGAATGAAGGAATGTATTCTTTGGAAGGAGCTACGATGATGTCAAAAACATCAAAAGAGAAAATGAAGCAAACACTAGCCAATGTGGACCAAGCTAAACTTGCTCAAGCTCAAACTTTGGAAGATTCTGTGAATCTTGCCGTAGAATACAATTTGAAAAAGAACATCACAGAAACTACCGTAGATGGTGAAGAAGATGATGTGAACATCAGCATCGACCAAACCGTGGTTATGATCTCTGTATCTGACAAGTTACTTTTCAATACAGGCAGCTACAGAATCAATTCTAAAGCCGATCCGCTTTTGCAGAAGCTTGCTGAAGTGATTAATGCTGAGCCTAGCCTACAAGTAATGATCGAAGGTCACACTGACCCAAGAACAATCTCTACCGGAGTAGTTCAGGATAACTGGGATCTTTCTGTGAAAAGAGCTACAAGTATTGTGAGAAAACTTCAGGAAAGCTATGATGTAGCACCAGAGAAAATGATTGCTGCAGGTAGAGCTAGCTACATGCCTATCGTAGAAAATGATTCTCCTGAAAATATGGCTCTCAATAGAAGAACAAGAATCGTTTTGATTCCAGATTTGGACATGTTCTTTGCGATGCTTTAATATCGAATTACCAAGTTGCTTTAACCACCACACCCTAAAAAGCAGGCTCTAGAGCCTGCTTTTTTTGTTTGAATTTTAGTGAATTTTATGAACTTGTGGTTTTTTGTGGTAAATAAAAACACCTCATAACAACTAGAAAGCATTGCTTAAATTATCAACATTAAAACCATGAAATCTATGCGGATCCTATGTGGTCAAACATGTAAACGAATTCAATCCAACACATCAAGTGTGCCCAACGCATGCTGCATCAATACCTCCTGGAAGAACAAGGTATAAACCGCCTGAGCCTGATCAGCCTGAGCACTTACCAGTTGCTGATTGGCGGTAGCTAAGTCTACGAAATTGGAAATACCCAATCGAAAACGCTCTGATATCGCATTTTTCGCTTCTTCAGCTGCCAAAACCTGCACACCGGTATTCCCCTGTTTTTTCACAGCCGCCAAGTAATTTAAGTAGGCAAGTTTCACATCCTGATATATTTTTCTATCCAGAGACTCCTTCTGCAAAATCTGATTCTTATAGGCAACTTTACTACTGGCTACACTTAGCTTATTCTGGAAATTATTGAAGATTGGAATATTAAGACTAAGCCCCAAGGTATTTTGAGGGTAAACTTTAAGAAGCTGATCCTGTAGATTTCTATCATCTAAGGAAGTGAAAAAAGTATTGTAATTATAAAACGCTCCAAGTCTAGGATAATACATTGCTTTAATTGCTTGCATATCCTTTTTATAAGAAGTTACCAAAAGATCCTGTTGCGTTCCATCAGCACGGTTTAATTGAGCTATTTCATACAACTCCTGCATATTCATTCCTTCATATCTCAACCCTTCGCTTCTAGGATCCACTGAATCCAAAACAGGAACTACTCCAGGCTCCAATTGCAAATATTCCGACAAATCCCATACATCATTTTGGTATTGCAATTCTGCATCTACCAACACAGATTCCAATCTTGCTACTTCTGATTGCTGATTATACTTGTCTGATAATGTGCGAAGTCCGGCTTGTACAAAACCATCTATCTGACGCAAAGTCTCCTTTTGATTCTCAAGATTTTCAATTGAAATTCTCAACAGCTCTTCATCCAACAACACTTGCAGATATCTTCTGGCTACATCAAACATCACTTGCTGGGAAGCTCTATCAAGACCCTTCTCGCCTGCTTCATAAGCCAATTTTGCAGATTGGGTATCCAATATTCTTCTGCCAGCATTAAAAATTGGCATATTCATATTCAGCCCAGCATTGACCACTTCATTTTTCACATTGGTCACCACTATCTCCCCTTCTATCTGCTGGAACTGCTGCCCAGACTGCTGGGAAAATGAGCTACTTATGTTTGCATTTGGAAAATGTGAGAGCAATGCTGACTGCTTCTGCACCTTCAACACTTCCATATTGTTCGAAAGCACTTGGTAATCCACATTTGCGGCCAACGCCAAATCTACAGCCTCACGAAAATTAAGTCTAAGGGTGTCTTGAGCCTGAATTTTCCCCACTATAAGTGCTACTACAAGTAGCGTTATGTACTTTTTATACATGAACAATCGCTTCATCTTTTTCTATTTTACCATCCAGCATATCGATCAATCGAGTCCCATAATCCGCATTTTCCCGGGCATGAGTTGCCTGAATTAGTGTAGTTCCTTCTCTGTGCAATTCCTGAAATACTTCCATGATTTCCTTTGCTTGTCCAGAGTGCAAATTTCCCGTAGGCTCATCAGCCAAAAGCACTCTAGGCTTACCAGCCACTGCTCTGGCTATACCTACCAACTGCTGCTGACCTCCGGATAATTGAGCAGGGAAAAGATCCTTTTTGGCCACCATGTTAAAGCGATCAAGCAAATTTGCAATAATACTTTTCCGCTCGTTGGAAGACACGCCTCTATACAAAAGTGGCGTCTCAATGTTTTCATACACCGTCAATTCATCAATCAGATGATAGGCTTGAAAGATATATCCAAACTCATTCTTATGTAGGGCTGAACGCTCGCGTTCTTTCATTTTGGCCAGATTTCTATCACCAAACCAATATTCTCCTTCGTAGTCTTCATCCAGTAAGCCTAGGATATTTAATAGCGTAGATTTTCCCGCTCCGCTTGGCCCCATTATGGTTACAAACTCTCCCTCGTTGATCGTAAGGTTTATTCCCTTGAGCAAAAATATCCGCTGAAAACGTGATTCTATATACTTGTCTAAATTCTTAAGTTCTATCATTAATGTATTGGAAGATTGTAAAATTGAAATATTGTAAAATTAAACTAACCCGACATCTCACCTAGTTCAAATATATTCACAAACGAAATGGCAGCCTGTTTTCCTTACTACTTTAGACTGCTCCTGACCCCTATGATAACTATCGGGACATCACTCCTCTTTTCCACTTTTATGCCATAAAAAAATGCCTCTGAATAAACTCCAGAGGCATTTTTATACTTTTCTCCTATTTACTTTCTCGAACATTTTTGTTCGCTGGCGAACAAAATAAATTATCAATGGTCAAGTTTCAAATTCAATGTTCAAGTATAAAGTCAACTATCAAAGCAAGCGTCCCAAGCTATAAGTATCGCGTATTAAAGACTTGAGCATAATTGAAAGGTCCTCAACTCCGTTCGGACTGACACTTCTTACCCTTTCTAAAACCTTGACTTTTGATTCTTTATTCTCAATACTTGGCTCTCAACTCTTGAATCTATAATCTTATGTCTTGATACTATTGTCTTGTTACTAGAATTTGCGATACTTTCCTTTCAAGAATTCATTCGCTTCTTTCTCATCGAACTTGGCTTTTTTGCTATTCCAGTGAAGTGTTTGATTTGGGAATCTACCTGCAATCACACCAAGCAAAATCGTCTCAGTCAATCGGGCAGCGTATGAGAATGGCGCACTAGTTTCCGCTTTGCCCATACATGCATCGACGAACTGATGGTAATGCTTTTTGCTTTCTCCCTCGTAATCCTTCACTGGTTTGCCCAAATTGAAAGATTCAATATCCATCTCCACGTACTTTCCGTCCACGATTTTACGTGGAAGCTGCTGGAAGTGAGGCAAAAGTAATCTCCCCTTGTCACCCATAAACATCGCTCCCTGATCCGGTAATTCATCACCATTTGGAAGTATCAAATCTGGATGCTCAGAAGGTGCTCCAGGTCCATCGTACCATATCCACTTAAGTTTCTCAGCAGTATATTCTGTACCCGGAAATTCGTAAGTCACCATATTGTGCTCTGGAAATCCAAAACCTGTAGATAGACGACATTCGTTGAGAATCGTCTCTGGTACATCAAGCTGAAGCGCATTGTATGGGGTGTCAAAAATATGGACTCCCATATCTCCTAAGGTTCCACAACCATAATCCATTATTTTTCTCCAGTTTCCTGGGTGATAATAGCCTTCCTTGAATGGTCTTTCAGGAGCAGTCCCCTGCCATAAGTTCCAGTCTAATGTAGCTGGCACAGGATCAGATCCCGTTGGTTCTGGACCATCATACCCCCAATTTTTAGGAGACCAAGCACGAACTGTATGAACTTTACCAATAATCCCAGACTGAATTAATAGCGTGGCAAGCTTATAATCATAGAACGAGTGAACCTGAATTCCCATTTGGGTGACGAGGTTCTTCTTTTCTGCAATTTTCTTCATTTTACGAGCCTCTGAAACATGATGCGTCAATGGCTTTTGACAATAAACAGGCTTGTTCATTTTCATTGCCATCAAGGAAGCAGGTGCATGGGTATGGTCTGGAGTAGACACGACTACTGCGTCGATCTCGTTTTTCATGTCCTTCAGCATGATTCTATAATCAGTATAGATCTTTGCGTTCGGATGTAGTGCATGAGCTTTCGCCAGATTTTCGCTATCCACATCACATAGGAAAGCTACATCTACTAATTCATGGGATGAAATGGCTCCCAAATCAGCCATCCCCATACTTCCAAGACCGATGTGCGCAGTTCTCAAACGCTCTCCAGCTTTCAAATTGGCTAAAAATGACGGTGCTAGAGCGGCAGTCAATAAGCCTAAACCACTCTTCTTGACAAACTCCCTACGGTCAATACTTTCTATATTTTTACTCATGTTTCGGTAAATTTATTACTGGGTTATTTTATAATTCTTTAATGCTGATATTTCTAAAACGGACTACATCCCCATGACCTAAAAAGCCAATGTGTCCCGAGCTACGCTGCAATCCCGGATGATCTTTGTGGTCTCGTGTGCCATTTTTGCTGGCTTCCAAATAGTCTCCATCCACGATGGTCTCTCCATTCAGAATGATTTTAATATGAGGATGATTTACAATTACTTCCTGCGTGTTCCATTCTCCTACAGGCTTCAAAAATCCACGTTTAGCCGCTATCACGCCATATACCGAGCCATGGTACTGGTATTCTTGCAGGTCTGCGAATTTATCTGCCGTATTATCCAAAATCTGCAATTCCTTACCAACATAGGCAGCATCTCCTTCCAAAGGCGCATGGATTCCCAAGCCATTGTTGGCTCCGGGAGTCAATTGAAACTCAAAGCGAAACACAAAATCTCCATATTCCTTTTCAGTGAAGAGATTTCCTCCACCAGTGCCTTTTGGATCAATGACTATCATACCGTTCTCTGCCCGGTAGGAAGTCTTATTGCCTACCCAGCCGTCAAGATTTTCTCCGTTGAAAAGAGAGGTAAAACCAGCTGTGGAACTGCTTTTTTGACTACTGCACCCTACTAGGATATAGCTTAATAGAAATACTGAAAAAATAAAAGAATTTGATTTGGTCATAAGGTGAAATTTAACCTAAATAATTGGCACAAGGATATTTTTGAAATGCAATTTAATGGTTCATATCAATTTGAGGACAAAAAACTTAATTAAAAATTTTATTTACTTCATTGGTTATTTATTGATTTTTTTGGAAAAGATGGATTGGCAATAAATCTCTCTTATCCCATTTAATAAAAAATAGACACCTTCCGTCCGGATCATTTCATCTCCTTTTTCGTAAGCTAAACTGCCAGTATATTGAAAGCAAATGGAGAAAACAGAGGCAGAAAACTATTTCAAGGGGCGTGGTTCTCAGATCAAACCAGTCAATAAATTCCTGAAAAACCGATACGTGAGCGAGCATATCGAGGGAATTGATGAACCTCTAATTGAATCTCCGCAGACGAAAGTTTTTCATGAACACTCGAAGACCATCGTCAATAAAGTGACGAGTCCAGATGTGGGAATGATTTATTCGCTCAATCCTTATCAGGGTTGTGAGCATGGATGTAGCTATTGCTATGCCCGAAATACACATGAATATTATGGTTTCGATGCTGGGTTGGACTTTGAGAGCAAAATCATCGTCAAAGAAAATGCTGCCCAATTGCTTGAAAAGCTACTTCTAAGCCCCAAATGGCAACCTGCTCCTATCAGTCTCTCGGGTAATACGGATTGCTATCAACCGCTGGAGCGAAAGAAGGAGATGACCCGAAGCTTATTGAAGGTATTTGCCCGCTACCGTCATCCCGTAGGAATGATCACCAAAAACAGTCTAATTCTCAGGGATCTTGATTTGCTAAAGGATCTGGCGGAAGACAGGTTAATTAAGGTCTATATCTCTATCACTACACTTGAAGAAAATGTGAGACGGGCGATGGAGCCACGAACTGCCAGTGCAGCAAAGCGACTCCAAACTATTGAGGAGCTTTCAAAAGCTGGAGTTCCCGTTGGGGTCATGTGTGCTCCGATTATTCCTGGGCTTACAGATCATGAGGTTCCAGCCATTCTCAAAGCTGCTGCAGACCATGGCGCTCTTATGGCAGGAATGACAATAGTCAGACTGAATGGAAGTGTGGGGCAGATCTTTGAAGACTGGATCTACAAAAACTTCCCAGACCGAGCTCCAAAAGTCATCGCTCAAATAAAATCCGTGCATGGCGGTCAGCTGAATGACTCGGATTTCGGAAGGCGGATGCGCGGAGAAGGAAAAGTCGCCGAGATGATCAATCAACTGTTTAAGACCTCCCAAAGGAAATATTTCGCAGGCAGAACTATGCCTGAATATGATCTAAGCAAGTTCAGACGGGGCGGGAATTTGAATTTGTTTTAGAATAGATAAGTACAAAGTATTATGTACAAGGTACCAAGTAGTCTTAAAGCTCCTTCTTCTGTCCCCTTAAAAAAGGGGAATTGGCTCAGAAGTACCTATAAACTTAAATTTCAAAGGTGACAAATTTCAGTAGATCTGATTGAAGTTCAATTGAGGCAATTCCCCCTTTACAATGGGGGTTAGGGGGATTAATAATTAAAAGATTTATAAATTGATTAATGCATTTTTTACCCTATAACAAATCTCTAAAAGAGTTTTCCCGCGAGCTTAGAGCACATAGCACACTCTCTGAAGTTTTACTGTGGCAAAAATTGAGAGCAAGCCAATTCCGGGGTTATAGTTTTAATAGGCAAAAGCCATTAGATAATTACATAGTAGATTTTTATTGTAAAAAATTGAATCTGGTTATTGAAATTGACGGCGATTCACACTTCAGTGAAGAAGCAATAATAGAAGATCAAAAGCGTCAGAAAATTTTAGAAGATTTTGATATAAAATTCTTAAGGTTTATAGATATAGATGTTAAAAAAAATATGGGATTTGTATTGAATGAATTAAACTATTATGTGGATGAATGGGAGGATAAAAATGAAATTTCAAGAAGTTTTTTTCAGTAGTAAATCCCCCTTGTCCCCTTAATAAGGGTGAGTCACCTCAACTGAACCTCAATGCTAAACTTCAAAATTGGATCATTAAGAAGTTGATGACAAAAGTTACGTTGAGCCTATTCCCCCTTTACAAAGGGGGTTAGGGGGATTACAATCCGACATCTGACATCAAAAACCCCAAATACACCTACTCACTTTTCAGCACCTTTGCTGGGTTGGTTTGCGAAGCTATATAAGAATGAATGCCGACGATAAGCAAGCAAATCGCCATCACTCCTAAGCCTGCAGCAACAAATAACAGATAAGGCATATCTACCCGGGTATTGAATCCTTTTAGCCAATCATTGAGGAAATAATATGCAGGGAATATTGCAATTAGGAATGAAACTCCCACTAAGCTCATATACTCTCTTGAAATCAGGAAAAGAATCTGCTGTAGAGTAGCTCCCAATACTTTTCTTATGCTAATCTCTTTGGTACGCTGAGCAATGGTAAAACTGGAAAGTCCAAATAATCCCAGACAGGAAATCAAAATCGCCAAGCCACAGGCAAAACCCAGGACATTTTTGATTTTCACATCTTCCTGATAAAACCTATCGATTTGAGCATCGAGAAAGTTGAACGAGACAGTTTCGTATGGATAGACTTCCAGATAGATCTGCTCCAATCTCTCCTTAGCAATCGCCAGATTTTGGTCTGAATTCAGCTTCACGTTCACTGACTGAAAATATTCTGGATTGTAGGTAAACAATAAGGGACGTATTTCTTCACGCAAGGTCCTTGAATGAAAATCTGCAACCACACCAATAATCTTCACTTTCTCTTGGCTATAGGTGACTTCTGAACCTACTGCAGCCTCCGCAGTTCCAAACCCTGCTTCTTTTACAAACTGCTCATTTACCAATATCTCATCTGCTCTATCTATTGCATCAGTACCAGCCAGCAGAGGAATTCCATTCACTTTCACAAAAGAGGAATCCACATTCATCACCTGAATGTACATCTCTTTTTCTGTGGTGTCCGCAGGTACTTTGACATCCGAAGTCCAAAGGCTCGTAGACGATACAAGGCTACCGCTTAGACTTGCACCCTTCACAATTGCTTCCTGATTGAAGCGATCCTGGAGTTGCAGCATTTTATCCGGATCGGACATAAATGGCAGTCTGGCGTACATCACAGCTTCCTTATCGAATCCCAGTGGCTGGCTAGTCACAAAATTGAGCTGGTAGTTCAATACCATCACTAGAATAATGAAAGCAATGGAAGATGATAATTGAATGACGGTAAGATTTTTTCTCAAAAACACCCCCAAAGAGAACTTTCCACTTCTGATCACTTCCCCTTTCAAGGCGCGCTGAGGATCATAGTTGGACAGGATCAAAGCAGGATAAATCCCTGTGATCAGCGTTAATAGTATTGGGAATGCTGCATAAAACAGCATGTTGGAAAGTGAAAAGTATTCAATCCTGAAATCCCTCGGTAAGTAAGTTGAAAACAGCAATTTCAGCCCTTCTACTATGCCTAGAGCTAGTATAGTGCTAATCAAAATAATCATAAATGTCTCTGCGAGAAACTGGGAAATTAATTGAAATCGCGTTCCTCCAATCGTCTTCCGTATGCCAACTTCCTTAGATCGGCTGATCGCTTGAGCTGTTTCCAAATTCACAAAATTCAAGGTAGCCAGCACCAGAATAATCATACCTATAAAAATTAAGCCATTTAGGAATGTTTTGGAAACGTGAGTACTTCCATAATTTGGCTGAAAATGCATCTCTGAAAGTGGTTCAGTGAAAAAGCTCGTGGCGTATTTACCATCCTCTTCGGACTTCATGTTTTTTTCTATCAATGGCTGAAATGCTGCATCCACAGATTCGGGGGACACTTCAGGAGCGAGTTTGACAAAAAGCTGACTACTTGAATTCACCGAAGTCCAGTCATGTAGCCCATACCATTCGATCTGTTCTTCCGTTCTTATCGTGCTGTAAGAAATAAAATCATTGAAGATAAAGTCCGTATTATCGGTGTAAGAAGCCACGACTCCAGTGACTTTCGCATAGATAGAATCTGAATCCACAAACATCAATTCCTGACCCAGAACATCTGAAGCTACCGAGCCAGGGAAGTATTTATGCAAACTCGCTTCCGAAATCACCACTGATTCAGGTTGAACCAATGAGGTTTCGGGATTTCCGGCTAGCCATTCTCTAGGGAAAATCTTGAAAAATCCAGGATCAGCAAAAGTCACATCATCAGACCTTCCAAACACTTTATTTGTATTTGGCAAAGCCACCAAAGTCTCATACAGGGTGTAAAGCCTGCCTTTTTCTTCTATTCCGGAGATCTCATCCCTGATCACTTCTCCTAGTGGCCCAGGAGTCCCCGAATTAGGAAAACTCCCTCCATCTCCCCAATCAGTAAGGGTATTAATTCGAAAAATCCTATCCTTATCAACATGGAACTGATCAAAACTATAGGAATGCGTCACCACATTGAAAATCAAAAAGCAGGTCGCAATGCCAACCGACAAACCCAAAATATGGATTGTTGCTCTTAGCTTATTTCTACGGAGATTTCTCCAGGCGATTTTGAAGTAGTTTTTTAGCATGATTTATATGGATTGAAAAATTGGAAGATTGGAATATTTTAAAATTGATTTACAGTTTGTGGTTCTTAATTCTCGGTTTTTGGTTTTTGGTTCTTAAAATCTTGAATCTTGATACTTAATACTTACCACGCTATTCATCTTTCAATGTCTTCACCGGATTCATCTGAGTAGCACGATAAGACTGCGCAGATACAATCAGTAATGTAAATACTATCCCAGCAATGCCCAAAACCGTAAAATTAAGCCAGGAAGGCCAGGATTTTATAGCAAACTGAGCTATCCAGCTTTGCATAAAGTACAAACTCAGTGGCAGAGCAACCAAAACTCCCACTACGGTAATTACGAGAAATTCCTTATTAAACATCCAAGAAATACTCCAGCTGGAAGCTCCTAGTACTTTTCGTATACCTATTTCCTTGGTACGTCCTGCTATGCTCAAAGCAGCCATGGCAAACAATCCCATTGCAGCAATTAAAATAGCTATGCACGCAGCCAAAAACACCATTTTACCCAAGCGCTCATCAGCAACGTATTGCTTCTGAACTGTCTCATCCAGAAAACTAAAACTGAAAGTCTCCAAAGGAAACACCTGTTCCCATTCATTTTCAAGTAAGGTTCTGAATGTTTCGAAGTCAGTTCCATTTCCTTTTACCATCACTTTCGGATTAGTCGCCGAGTGAATCATCAGCATATTGATGCCACTGAATATCGTTTCAGGGCTTTTGGCAAGAATAATGGGTTCAATATCTTTATAAAGAGAGTTGTGGTTGAAGTCCTTCACTACTCCTACGATCTCATGATTGCCAATTCTCTTGCTTGGCAACAGTTCTCCCAATGGATCATCCCAATTCATAGCTTTGGCAAAAGTCTCGTTGATCAACACCGCACTGCTATCCGATCCCGGCGTAGGATTCAGATCTCGGCCTTTTGCCATCTCCAAACCTAGCGTTTTCACATAATCTCCGCCTACGAAGTTCAGACGGAAATTAAATTGCTTGCCATCCTCTGTAGGAAAGCCCCCATCCCAAAACGCATCATCTCCATAGGTAGCAATGGTGATCCCTGCAGACTGGACTTCAGATCTTCTTTGCAACGCTTGCCTGTATTTTTCAGCTTGCGCAAAACCTTCATTGATCGAGGTCACAAAACTGGTGCTCGGCACATCAGGCACATCGACAAGCACCACCATATTTTGATCAAAACCCAAATCATAATCCCGTATAGCCTCCATCTGATTCACCATTATCAACGTCGAGGCTATCAGCATAAATGAAATAAAGAACTGAAATGCCACCAACCCCTTTCTTAAAGCTTGTTTACCAAAGCGGATAGAAAGATTTCCTTTCAGTACTTTGATCGGCTTGAGACTGGACATGAAAAATGCTGGATATGCTCCTGCCATGGCTGTTATCAGCATCACCAAACCCGTTAAAATCAAGATTTGCGTAGCTCCATATACCAAATTCAGTTCCTTCTCAAAAAGATCATTGAAGGTAGGAAGTAAAGTTTCTGCCAGAATCAACCCTAAAATCAATGCTGCAATGGTAGTCAGAAATGCCTCTGTCAAAAACTGAAATACCAACTGACCAAAATCCGCCCCCATGGTTTTTCTTACCCCCACTTCTTTCGCTCGGGTAGTCGAACGACCAATCGCCATAGTTGTAAAATTGATACAGGCAATCAACAGAATCAAGAATGCAATTCCTGCAAGAATCCAAAGCAAAGTTGGACAGGTAGACTCCACCATTCCTGAGTCAGGACTTTCCGAGAGGTGCATCTCAGTTATAGGCTGCAGTGTAAACAAATATTTGCCTTCCTCATATTCCTCGCCCAGCACTTTCTTCATCATAGCCTCCACCCCTGCTTCCACAGACGCTTTGGATTGCCCTTCATTGAGCTTCAGGTAGGTATCTCCATAGACATTGAACCATGAAGTCTGACTTTCCTTGCCGACGCTAAAATCAAGATTTTGATCGTTCATCAACATCTCAAACTGTATACTTGAATTTGCCGGCAAGTCTTCCAAAAGTCCACTTACTTGATATTCTTCGAAGTTATCTCCCATTCTCATCCGAATGGATTTCCCAATTGGGTTGGCATCTCCAAAGTATTTCTTGGCAACCTCCTCTGTGATCACAACACCGAACTTATCCTGCAATACTTTGTCCTTCGCCCCCTGAAGCAACTTAAAACTGAATACCTCAAGAAAGTCAGGGCTAACCATCAGAAAAGTTTGGTTCTGGGTAGTTTGTTCATCCAGAAATGCCTGCGCTGAGCTGCCTATCATGCGGGTGGTGTATTTCACCTGCGAAAATTCACTGGCGAAAGTCGGTGCGGTGATGATAGGAGTGGAAAATGAAGCATGATCCCCTTCTTCATCGACCTGATGGCGCTCCACGCGAAAAATCTGGCCACTTTGTTCATGAAAATCGTCAAAGCTCAGCTCGAACTGTACAAAAAAGAAAATCAAAATACTAACCCCAAGACCTAGAGTAAGCCCGATCAAATTGATCCCTGTGTGCAACTTGTTTTTAGAAAGATTACGGATTGCGATTTTAAAATAGTTCTTCCACATAGGAAATAGTGTTAGGTTTTAGTCTTGGAGGAGGCCTTTGTCCTGGACATGCTACATTAATCCAAAAAGCATAAAACCCCCTACCCTTACTATCAAATTTCTGTGCCAGTTAAAAAATGGCAAAAAAGCCCTGAAATGCCTGATAGTTTGCTTTTTTAAAAAATCGAACGGACGTTTTTGTTCGCTAGTGGGCAAAGTGCTTTAAACCTGATTACAATCTAAAATGGTGTAATCTCTTCAAAATTGAGGAATTGCCTGGCCCTCAATAAGGCATTAGTCGGCAAGATTTTTAAATTTACTTTTCGATACTTTTCCTAGCCCCTAACCATGTCAAAAACTGACAAGAACAGCTCAAAGAAAAAACTCAGCCTCACCCAAGATAGACGCGCATTTTTGCAGAAAAGCTCACTTGCAGCTATGTCAGCTATGCTAGGGACAAATATCGTCCATGGATTATCTATGCCAAAGGATTACATCCCTGTAGCTCTTCAGGCAGATTTTGATCCTATGAAAGGGAAGAGTGAAGGCATGATCATACGCAATGAGAAACCTTGGAATGTTGAGCCAGTGCCACATCTTTTGAATGATGCAGTCACTCCTTTCGCCAGTATTTTCATTAGAAATAATGGGCTGATTCCAGAAGATGTCGATGCAGCAAGTTGGACGCTTACCATAGGAGGAGAATCGGTGGTAAAGGAAAAAACCTACACGCTCGACGAGCTTAAAAAGAAATTCAAATCCTACACTTACCAGCTCACACTTGAATGTGGTGGAAACGGTCGAGCAGGTTTTTACCCTCCAGCATCCGGAAATCAATGGGAAGAAGGAGCTGTATATTGCTCGGAATGGACTGGAGTAAGACTGAAAGATGTGTTGGCGGATGTAGGCCTCAAGTCAGATGCGGTTTATGTTGGTTATTACGGCAAGGATAAACATCTCAATGGAGATCCAAACAAGATTGTGATCTCCCGAGGCGCTCCGATGTCAAAAGTTTTGCAGGATGAAACACTCCTGGCTTGGGCATTAAATGGAAAAGATATTCCTCTACAACATGGCTATCCACTTCGCTTGGTTTGTGGAGGTTGGCCCGCATCTGTTTCAGGAAAATGGCTGCATAAACTGGTGGTAAGAAATCAGGTACATGATGGTGAGAAAATGATGGGTGATTCTTACAGAGTACCCAAATATCCTGTAGCTCCGGGACAGGAAGTTCCTGATGAGGATATGAAAATCATAGAATCCATGCCCGTAAAGTCAATCATTACCTATCCAAAATCGGGGGCAATGTTCGACACTTCAAAGAAGCTCATGGTTCAGGGACATGCCTGGGCGGGTGAGTACGAAGTGAGTGCGATGGAGGTAAGCACAGATTTCGGTGCAACTTGGAAAAAATGCACTTTGAAAAAACCAGTCAACAGACTCGCTTGGCAGCAATGGTCCATAGAATTAAGCTTTCCACAAACTGGCTATTACGAGATCTGGGCAAAAGCAACTGACGATCAAGGAATATCCCAGCCTATGGTGATTCCTGGATGGAACCCGAAAGGCTACCTAAACAATGCCTGTCATAGAATTGCAGTAAAAGTTAGCTAAGGCCATGAAAAACGCACCTGACAATAATTCCTCTAATTCTACTCAGGAGAAGGAAAAACTTTTCAACGGACTGATCAAATCCGTAGCTGGATTGATGGGAGTGGTCATCCTACTCGTGGGGCTGGTTTTCTTAGTGCTATTTCAACCTGAAATTTCTGAAAAACTTAACTCTTTTACTTCCGAAACTTCTGAAGAAACACCAGCGCCATTAACAGATTTTTCTACTGAGCTAGTCGATGGAAAAGATGTGGAAACTGGCTTACTAGCGGGAGATGGATTGGAGCTAGTGAAAGCGAATTGCACTGCATGTCACTCCAGTGCCCTGATTCTCCAGAATCGCTTTACCCGTGAAGGTTGGCATTCAAAGATTGAATGGATGCAGGAGACTCAAGGATTATGGGATCTTGGCGGAAATGAGGCTATGATTTTAGATTATCTGGCCGCAAACTATGCTCCGGAAGCTCCGAAGGGGAGACGAGTTCCACTGACTGGTATAGAATGGTATGAGTTAAAAGACTAATCCATCAAGGCAAATCACCTTCTGAAAATGGTTATTTGATTTCAATTTGCACAACCCTCTTTTTCAATTGTGTAGGAAAGAAAAATAATCTGCCAAGCCTCTTCCCTCTTCATCAAGGTAAAGACATCTACACCGCAATGCGAGAACTCTCCGTTCAGTTTAAACTCATAGGGGACCCAAGCCATGGCTATGCCTTCATGGATCTTCACATCCATGCTCAAGGGAGTTTCCAGATAGGAATTCTGAGAAATAAGAGTCTTCAAATCATCACTAAATGACCTCATGCGCTGTCTGGCTGGACTTACGGTATTATTAACCGTCCAGATTTGCCCTTCCATAGAAGCTACTTGTTTTAACAAAACGGTATCCTGCTTTTCTAAGGCCTCAAAAAACTGATTGACCACAGCGGTTACAGCTGCAACTTCTGTCTTGTCTACTTCCTGTGAAAAGCAATCAAAACACAGCGTCAGCGCGAGAATTAGGACAAGTTTTTTCATGGATTTCAGTTTTACCCAACTAAGATAATTAATCTTGACTCATACAGCAGCCCTTAAACTTCTTTCCACTACCACAGGGGCAAGGATCATTTCTCTCGATCGTTCTTTTCAAGGTATTATCTCCATTCTGCCTAGTTGCTAAATCGGTTTGAAAAACTTCAGATAGAACGTCATACAATTCAGGGTGTTTTTCCTTGAAAAGCTTTGGTCTCTCAAAAAAGTACTCGCTTGCTACCGCCAGAAACTCCTGCTTATTTGTTGCTCCGTAGATATTGATATCGCTTCTTCCTGACAGCATTTCCTTCGTATTCTCGCTAATCAAATGCAGCCAAGGCAACACGGCCTGATTCTTCATAATTACCGTTGGGATACCATCAATATCTCCATCCTGCTTATCAAACAAGTGCACAAATTCATGAATTCCCACATTCATTTTATCACTGGCATTCTCAAACCCCTGATGTAATGCAGGTTTGGAAAAAATCACCACATGGTGCATCACACCACCACTTCCCACCATACCTGAAATATTCCTTTCCTGCTCGCTGAAATCATATTTCTCCGTAAATAAATCAGGGTATAAGAGCACCTCATGCAAAGAGCTATACTCCCAATCTGGAAAGGCGAAAACCGGGATAACAGCACTGCTGGCCACTAAAAGTCTGTCTTCATCATCCACTGTAGTTTTGATACCGGTGATCCTCACTCGTTTTAAAAAACGTAGAATATCGGCTTCAAAAATAGCTTTATCATCACCGTCCAGTGAAGCGTAAAAATTCACTTGCTGAAGGAGAAAAAGTCTCCATTTCTCAGGAAATACTTCCGGTGCATTATATCCACTTTTTATTTTCTTTGGGCGAAAAAGCAAATACAAGATTAGAGCGATGAATAACCCGACTAAGATTTTGGTGAACAAGGCAGTTATGTTTTAGAGTTTTGTCAAAAAAAACATTGAGAATTAAATTCAGAGTGCAAAGTGAAAAATGCCGGCAGAAACGGAAAAGGGACGATATCAAATAAAAGTGCACCTATAAATACCAAAAGATATTGCCACCACATGCTTTATGAGTTTTGATTTATTAGTAATTACATATCTGCAATGATGCCAGTAGCAGTAACATCTTCGTTTGCTGGCCTGAAGACCGATGACTGAAGCTGCCCCAATGCTTGCTTTAGCTTCCCCTTTTATTGCTTTGAGTTCCCTACTGGCAGGGAAGAAGGTCGACATATAATAAACAATCTATATGTTATGTTTTGCTGGGAATTTACGGAATTCTAAAATAGCAAGGCCAATAAGACTAATTGAGCTTAGGTCCGCTATCCAGATCTACATATTCTAAAAAACCGGATTTGATACGACATTAGTAATTCAACTTCCGTTCTTTTAAAAGCTCTTTTAAAGCTTTATCATTTTTAGAATTATTGAATAGCTTGAATGCAAAAATCAGCGGGATTAAAGTGAATAACCCTATGGTGTTTTTCCAGATGCTAAAAATTATCACCCCAATCATAACCCCAATAAAAAGCGCATTTATCAAGGAATTCGTTTTCGTTTTTTTAGCCTTGTCTAGCAGTTCCTGATCTGTTAATGCAGATAGTTCTTCTTTTGTCATTTGGTTGTTTTCTGATTATGGTTAGAAAAATAAGACTTATGCGTGGTAACCCAAGAGCAAATTTCAATAGATAAAGTTCTATTACCTAAACTGCATAGGTTTCAGATTATCACGAGCACTTTCCGCAATTTCCGCAAATCTCTTTTGCCTTGTTTCTGGTCTTTTGGCAGAAAGCACCCAATGAAGCAATATCTTCTTATTGGATTTACTAAGACTATCG
>TARA_R110002020_G_scaffold400596_6_pt1 | contig 57571 bp, 63 predicted proteins | sample TARA_R110002020 | Tara Oceans TARA_R110002020 (sample SAMEA4396489) | marine metagenome | biome: Westerlies Biome; feature: [MES] marine water layer (ENVO:01000295) within the mesopelagic zone...; material: water (ENVO:00002006), including particulate matter (ENVO:01000060) such... | reverse complement strand
TCGGTTCGGGCGCGTTGCTCTTATTAGCAGGCGTCTTATTCCATCCCGCCACAAAAAAACTGGACATACCTCCTCGCCTCGGCAAAACTACCCGCAACATTTAACCCACGAGGGACATCATGCTTAAAATCAATGGATTACTGATCGCCGCCACTTTTGGCCTCATGGCCGCTCTGCCGCAGACCGCCGCTGCGGGGGAGGTGAAGATTTATCCCTATCACACCTCGGTCAACTATTGCCCTGCCGGCCTGCAGCCCGTCACCATCAGCGGCACGGTCTGTTGTGGTGTCCCGAACCAGCATGTCAGCTACGCGTCGATGAAGGCGCATCCCGTGGCGCAGAAAAAGGTGCACCGCAAGGTTCACCATGCCGCCTACAGCGCGCGCGCCCATTGCCCCGTCGGCACCAAAGGCTGCACCTACGATTGATCAACAGGCGGGTGGTGTAAGGCCCGCCCGCAAGGATGCTTGACCCATGATCCTCTATGGTTTGAAGAACTGTGACACCTGTCGCAAGGCGCTTAAGGCGTTGCCGTCCGCCACGTTGGTGGATGTGCGCGTGGACGGTGTGCCGGATGACATACTGGCGCGGGCGCATCAGCAATTCGGTGCCGCGCTTCTCAACACCCGCTCGACCACATGGCGCGGGCTGGACGAGGCTGAGCGGGGCCAACCGCCGCTTGAGCTGATCGCCAAACACCCCGCCTTGATGAAACGCCCGCTGATTGCTGCGGATGGCACGCTGTATCTGGGCTGGGCCAAGGACGTGCAGCAGGCGCTAGGCGCGGGGGGCTAGGGCGCGGTCAAACGACAGCGGCCCTGCGCCCTTCATCACCAGCACCAGCAGCACGAACACCCAAAGCGCGCGCTGGTCCATGATCACGCCATCGGGAAAGCGGTCAAACCACGCGCCCAACACTTTCGGGTCGTTCCAGCCGCCATGGCCATAGAGATCGGTGAGTGATTGCAGCGCCACAAATCCGATCATCCCCAGCGCCGCCAGACGGGTGAACAGCCCCAGCACGATCAGCGCAGGCAGGATGAACTCCGCCCATGTTCCCGCCAGCACGACCAGCTTGTGCAACAGGTTGAATTGCCCAGTGTCATAGCCCACAGCCTCCATCATCTGCGGCAAGATCTGCACGTATGCCCCTGTAGAGGGGGCCAAAAAGCCAAAAGCACCGTCGCCCAGCTTGTTCAGGCCCGACACCCAGAAATACATCAAAAGGACGGCTGCGAACAGCAGGCGTGCCAGTGAGGGCAGCAGCCACTCCGCGCGGCTGAGACTGTCGGCCAGGCTATGGTAGCGGATCAGAAGTCCGGTCATCTGTGATCTCCTCAGGGGTGCAGAACGCTTGGGTTTGCAGCGCAAGGGTCAGCGTCGCGGCAAAGTCGAACTCAGGGGCGGCAGCTGTTGCGGTCTCGACCGCCGTGCCGATGTTTTGGGTCTCAAGTGCGGCCAGCCACGTCGCGGCGCCCGTGGGCAGCAGATGCGGCAAAGGATCAAATTCAGGGCGGGTGATCAGCACGGCCTGACCCATGGCGCGCGGTTTCGGCGCATCAGGCTGCGTGGCGCGCCGCCACAGATCATGGATCGGCCAGCGCGAGCGCAGCACGCGCGTGGCAGGCGCACAGGCCAGATGCATCACGGCCAGCTGTTCGGACGGCGCTTGCAGCACCGTCGCATCAAAGGGGCGCGCATCCGCCGCGTGATAGGAGGCGCGCATCGCCAGATCCAGCCGCGCGACATCACCCAGATATCTCAGATGGGCCAGCGGCTTGAAACCCTCAAGAAAGGCAGGAAAGTCAGCGCCATAGTGCATCATCATTGGAGAGGCAGGCGGGTGCGCACGTACGAACAAGGGCGCGAGGCTGTCGAAATTCTCGGCTCCCAGCAAGGCGCGCACCGTAGGGAACGCCAGCTTCATCGCCTCGATCAGCGAAACGGTCACATTGTTGCGATAGACCGCATAGCGTCGTCCCGCAGGTCCGCCATGGCCGTCAATCAGCCCGTCCGGCACAGGCACTGCCGCATCCAGCAGGGCCGCACGGAATTGGGATTGGGTGACCATCATCCGCGTACCAGCGCCAGCGCGCTTGCCGCGCGCACGGCTTCCTCACGCAGAACGGACCAGTCGGGCACATCCGTGTCCCATTCGACCAGCACAGGTTTCGGGCCAGAGCGCGCGAGCGTGTATTCCAGCAGCGTCCAGACCGGATCCACCACCGGCGCGCCGTGGCTGTCGATGAGCAGCGGCGCGCCTTGGTCGTCCGTATCCGCGTCATGCCCGCCCACGTGGATCTCGCCCACAGCCGCCAGCGGATAGGCGTCGATATAGGCCTGCGGGCTGAGTTGCAGATTTGTGGATGAAACAAACACATTGTTCACATCGAGCAACAAACCGCAGCCGGTCCTGTGGACAAGGGCCGCCAGAAAGTCGGTTTCGGACAGGGTGCTTTCCGTAAAGGCAAGATAGCTGGAGGGGTTTTCCAGCAGCATTTGCCGCCCCAATGTGTCTTGCACCTGTGCGATGTGGTCCGCCACGCGGGTCAAGGTCGCCTCCGTGTAGGGCAGGGGCAACAGATCATTCAGGAACTCGGCGCCATGGGTGGACCACGCCAGATGTTCGGAGAAGCTGGCGGGATTGGTGCGCTCGATCAGGCGGCGCAGGCGCATGAGATGGCCCTTGTCGAGCGGTCCCTCGCCACCGATGGAAAGACCGACGCCGTGAACCGACAGGGCAAACCGCTCGGACAGCGCGCGCAGTTGCGCGTGGGGTCGGCCGCCATCGCCCATGTAATTCTCGGCGTGGACCTCGATCCATTCAACAGGGCCGGGATCTGACATGAGGTCGGTGAAATGTTGGGGTTTATATCCCACGCCCACGCCTTCAGGCAGCAGGCGGGCGGTGGAGGATTGGTCAAACATATCAATGCACTCCGTTAAAGAGGGGCAAGGGGCCGGATGTGCAACCGGCCCCGTACCGGAAGAGGTCAGGCTGGCAGGTCGCGGTCGAGTGCTTCCAGCGATCCTGTGCGCTCGGTGCCGTCGGCCATGGCGGGCAGCTCGATGCTTTCGCAGGTGCCTGCGTCCACGAGCGTCCAGGCGTTGCCCTGGTAGTCGGTCACGGATGTGCCCGCACAGGTGGTGCCTGGACCGGCGGCGCAATCATTGGCACCGGCCAGCGAAACGCCGTAGCATTTTTCTTTGGACGCGGCGTCTGCCGTTGTGGCAACACCACCCAGCGAGGCAGCAACAGCACCGGCGATTGCGAGGGTCTTCATGGTTGTGGACATCTGGTCTCTCCCTTTTGGAACTCTAGTTGGTTTCAATAAATTCAGTTAAACAGGGCCGCTGCGGTAAATCTACTCACGAGACAGTGTGTCACAGCCGCGTCAAGGATTTCGCCGGTTTGGACCGGGAAATCTCGTGTTTTGTGCCAGAAGTAGGGTCGCTTTGTAACAATCGGGGAGGGTTTGCCCCCCCGATCAATCATTTTGTTACAGCAGATCGGGCGGTGTCGCCTCGGCCTTCAGGGCGGCTGTAACATCTTCAAGGCTCTGGACCGAGCTTTGCTTTTCGCCCAAACGGCGCACCGACACAGTCCGCTCCTCGACTTCGCGCGCACCCACGGCAAGGATCACAGGCACTTTGCCGACAGAATGCTCGCGCACCTTGTAGTTGATCTTTTCGTTGCGCAGGTCTGCCTCGGCGCGAATGCCTGCGGCGCGCAGGGTGGCTGCAACTTCGCTGACGTAGTCGTTGGATTCGGTGGTGATGGAGGCCACAACGACCTGACGCGGTGCCAGCCAGAACGGCAGCTTGCCCGCGTGTTCCTCGATCAGGATGCCGATGAACCGCTCGAAGCTGCCCAGCGTTGCGCGGTGCAGCATAACGGGACGGTGCTTGGCCCCGTCCGCACCGATGTATGTACTGTCGAGGCGTTCAGGCAGGACAAAGTCCACCTGATGGGTGCCGCACTGCCAGTCCCGTCCGATTGCATCAGTCAGCACGAATTCCAGCTTGGGCCCGTAAAACGCACCCTCACCGGGGTTCAGCTCCGGCTCGATCCCTGCCGCACGGGTGGCCGACAGCAACGCGGCCTCGGCCTTGTCCCAAACCTCATCCGATCCGGCGCGCATCTCAGGGCGGTCGGAGAATTTGACTTTGAACTGCTCGAATCCGAGGTCGCGGTAAACGGCCGTCAGGAAAGCGATGAACTCGGCAGTCTCCGCCTCAATCTGGTCCTCGCGGCAGAAGATGTGGCCATCATCCTGCGTAAAACCGCGCACCCGCATGATGCCATGCAGCGCGCCTGACGGCTCGTACCGGTTGCACGAGCCGAATTCGGCCATGCGCAAGGGCAGGTCGCGGTAGGATTTCAGGCCTTGGTTGAAGATCTGAACATGGCAGGGGCAGTTCATCGGCTTCAGCGCGTTGACGCTCTTTTCGCGCGCATGCTCCTCGTCCACTTCGACGATGAACATGTGGTCCTGATATTTCTCCCAGTGCCCCGAGGCTTCCCACAGCTTGCGGTCCACCACCTGCGGTGTGTTCACCTCCACATAGCCGCCCGCGCGCTGTTTGCGGCGCATGTAATCTTGCAGCTGCGTGTAGATTGTCCAGCCGTTGGGGTGCCAGAAGACCTGACCGGGGGCCTCTTCCTGCATGTGGAAAAGGTCCATCTCGCGGCCCAGCTTGCGGTGGTCGCGTTTGGCCGCTTCCTCCAGCATGTTGAGGTATGCTTTCAGCTTTTCCTTGCCGGTGAAGGCCACGCCGTAGATGCGTTGAAGCATCGCGCGGTTACTGTCGCCGCGCCAGTAGGCGCCAGCGATGCTCATCAGTTTGAACGCGTCACCCGGCAGCTGGCCGGTATGTTGCAGGTGCGGACCACGGCACAGATCTTGCCAGTCGCCGTGCCAGTACATGCGCAGCGGCTCGTCTCCCGGAATGCTCTCGATCAGCTCGACCTTATAGGGCTCGTTCAGGTCTTCGTAATGCTTGATTGCGCGCGCACGGTCCCAGACCTCGGTCCGGACAGGGTCACGGGCGTTGATGATTTCCTTCATCTTCTTTTCAATCGCGCCCAGATCCTCGGGCGTGAACGGCTCGGCGCGGTCAAAGTCATAGTACCAGCCGTCTTTGATCACGGGGCCTATGGTGACTTTCGTCTCGGGCCAGATCGCCTGCACAGCGCGGGCCATGACGTGGGCCAGATCGTGGCGGACCAGTTCATTCGCCTGTTCCTCATCCGCCATGGTGTGGATGGCGATGCTCGCGTCCGCATTGATCGGCCATGCCAGATCGTAATGCGCGCCGTCCACGGTGGCAGAAATTGCTTTCTTGCCCAGCGAGGTGGAGATGTCCGATGCGACCTCGCCCGCAGTGATACCTGCGTCGTAGTGTCGTGCGTTGCCATCTGGAAGGGTGAGTGCGATCTGGACCATCTTGGTCTCCTCGTCGGTTTGGCGCCTACGAGACGCCCGGTTGCGGGTTATGTAACGGCTATGTGACCCTTATCGCATTTTGCGTCAAGGGGCGGTGCCGCGCAAAGGCGACAGGCGCGCAGAAAATGTCAGATGGATCAGCGCAAATGCCGCACCGGTGGCCGCGACAATCCCAAGTGACAGGATGCCTTGATGCGCAATCATCACGCCGCCCACCGCCGAACCTACAGCCGCGCCGAGGTACACGGCCGCCGCGTTCAGCGCCAGCACCACTGGCGCGCGGTGGCCCGCCAGCCCGATCAGGCGGCCTTGTTGTGCCGCCATGAAAGACCAACTGGTCATCGCCCAGAAGAACACCAGCACCACCAGTTGCGGCACGCTGAGCGGCAGGAAGGAAAACACCGGCATGATGCAGATCTGTGCGATGCACAGCACCGTCAGCGTGATCCGCCAGCCAAAGCGGTCGGCGAGGAACCCGCCTAGGATATTCCCTGGCACCGCGCCGATCCCTGACACCACAAGGATCATCGCGATCCCGTCGCGGCCAAAGTTCATCGTTTCCGCCAGCAGAGGCGTGATATAGGTAAACAACACATATTGCGCGCCAATGAATGTGGCGGTGAAGCCGATGGCCAGCATAAGGCGGCCCTCGCCGATCACGTCGCGCAGATCGAGCATGGACACCGGCTGGAACCGCAAACCCACCGGCACCCGCGTCCAGATCAGCCACAGGCAGGGCAGGGACAGGGCAAAGACCAGCCACAGCGCCCACCGCCAGCCGAAGGTATAGGCGACCCAGCTGCCTGCGGGGACGCCCGCCACCTGACTGATCGTAAGGCCGAAGAACACCGCCGCCAGCACCCGCGCGCGCTGCTCTGGCGGGTAGAGACCCGCTGCAACTGCTGCCGCCAGTGGTGTGAAAATACCGGCACCTGCCGCCGCAATTACACGCGCACCGCCCAGAACCATAAAGTTCGGTGCCAGCGCAGAGACCACCGCCGCCAGCGCAAAGAGCGCAAAGCCCCCCGCCATCACCCGCCTGCGCCCCACATTCCCGGTGAGCGCAACCAGAACCGGCGAGAGGATCGCGTAGGCCACCGCATAAATGGTCATCAATTGCCCGGCCTGCGCCGGACTGCGGTCCAGATCCGCGCCCAGAGGCTCCAACATGCCGATGATCACAAAGGCACCGATCCCGATGATGAAATTGCACGCAGACAGCGCGGGGATCAGTAAAGGGTCGGGTCGTGGTGTATTCATGCCAACAGGTTTACCACCGCTCTCCGGGCCCGCAAGCGGCACCAGCGCGCCCCTTGTAATGCCGTTGCGGCACATCGCATACTCGGGCGGTACAAGAGGAGACAGCCGCCCGTGCAAAAAGATATGACGCAAAAAGCCTTTGAGACGATCGCGGATGTCGACGGCCCGGCCGAGGCTCTGGATAAGGACGCACAAGAGGCGGAGGCTGCGAACGGGCTGCGCCATGCCGCATCGCTGAGCATGACCAAAGTGGCGGACGGTCTGATTGATCCCAAGCTTGTGCTGAGTTGGCTTCTGACCTCGCTCGGTGCGCCTGCTGTCTATGCGGGTGCGCTGGTGCCGCTGCGCGAGGCAGGCGCGCTGTTGCCGCAGATCTTTCTGGCCGGTTATGTGCGTGGGATGGCGCGCCGCAAATGGGCGTGGGTTGTGGGCTCTGCGGGGCAGGGCGCTTGCGCCGGGCTGATCGTGGTGGCGGCGCTGGTGCTGGAGGGCGCGGCGGCAGGGCTTGCGATCTGTGCAGCACTGGCTGTGCTGGCGCTGTTCCGCTCGGTCTGCTCTGTCTCCTACAAGGATATTCTGGGCAAGACGGTGGGCCAGGCACGGCGCGGGGCCGTTACCGGTCTGGCGGGGTCGGTCTCCTCGGTTGGCGTGCTGCTGTTTGCGGTGCTGCTGATGTCTGGCATCCTGCGCGAACGGGGTGCTGTGATTGCGGCCATCGCGTTGGCAGCTGTGCTCTGGGGCGCTGCGGCACTGCTTTTTGCAACGCTTGAGGAAGCGGCGAACAAGGCCGAAGCCGGGCCGAGCGCGTCCTTTGCTGTCCTCAAGGACAATCCAGTCCTGTGGCGTTTTATCATTGTGCGGGGACTGTTGGTCTCGACTGCCCTTGCGCCGCCCTACCTTGTCATTCTGGGCGGCGAGGAACGCGGGACGCTGGGCGCGTTGGGCGGGCTGCTGTTGGCCTCCGCTTCCGCCTCACTGCTCAGCTCCTACATCTGGGGCCGGTTTTCTGACCGCTCCAGTCGGCGCGTGCTGATGGTGACGGGAGTGTGCGGCGCGCTGGCGCTGGTTCTGGCGCTGGTTCTGGCGCAGCTTGGGCTGGCGCAGACCGTCTGGGCGATGCCGCTGGCGCTGTTCGTGCTGATGATCGCCTATCACGGGGTGCGGCAAGGCCGGTCTACCTATCTGGTGGACGTAGCCCCGCCAGATGACCGTGCGGCCTACGCAGCGGTGGCCAATACGGTAATCGGTGTCCTGCTGCTGGTAGCGGGTATAGCTGGGGGCAGCGCCGCGCTGGTAGGGCCGCAAGCCGTGTTGGTGCTCTATACCGTGATGGCCGCAGCGGCGGCGGTCGTGGCAAAGGGGCTGCCGGAAGCGGACGAAGGTTGAACCGCCGCCTACACTGCGGCACACTCGCCCTGACGTTTGAAAGGTTACCCAATGCCCAGATACAACCGCACTTTCGACCTCACCCTTGAAGATATCGAACTGATCGAAGCGGCGCTCTCGGTCGTGAAACGCGACCTGTCGCTGGGCCGCGAGGGATCGCGCGCGCTGTTGCCCGAGGGCGACGATCCGGTCCGCGACATCGACGAGTTGCTGGGACGGCTTCATAACCAGAAGATATTTTTCCGCCCCAGCAAGACCCCCTATATCGGCGGCTAAGGAGCATATCATGAACGGACCATCCTATCTGGAAACGGCGCAAGGCCGCCGCATTGCCTATCATCTTACGGCAGGCGAGGGGCCTTGCGTGGTGTTCCTTGGAGGGCTGAAATCCGACATGGAGGGGACCAAAGCCATCCATCTGGAGGACTGGGCCCGCGAGAAAGGCCGCGCCTTTCTGCGATTTGATTATTCGGGCCATGGCCAATCCTCGGGCACCTTCGAGCAAGGCTGCATCGGCGACTGGCACGTGGATACGCTGGCGGTGATTGACGGGCTAACCTCCGGGCCGGTCGTGCCCGTAGGGTCCAGCATGGGCGGCTGGCAATCCCTGCTGCTGGCGCGCGCGCGGCCTGAACGCCTGGCGGGTCTTGTCACCATCGCCGCTGCCCCCGATTTTACCGAGGACGGCTGGTGGGCGGGCTTTGACGCGGACCAGAAGGCGCAGATGGAAGAGACGGGCAGGGTCGAGTTGCCCTCGGACTACATGGAGCCCTATGTGGTGACCAAACGCATGGTCGAGGACGGGCGCGCGCATCTGGTATTGCGTGATACGCTGGAGTTGCCCTTTGCCGTTCGGATGCTGCTGGGCACTGCCGATACCGCGGTGAGTGTGGCGACCGCTACGCGCCTGCTTGAGCATGCCTCCAGTCCGGACATGCAATTGTTGTTGGTCAAAGATGCCGATCATCGCTTCTCGGACGGTCCCTGTCTGGGCTTGATCGAACGCGCGATCGAAGATGTCATTGCCGCAATGGACGTTTGAGGACATGGAGCAACGGATCAGCCTGATCACCCTCGGGGTGCGCGACATGGAGGGCGCCGCAAACTTCTACGAAGCGCTCGGCTGGCGCCGGGTGGACGCTCAGGACGGGGTGATCGCATTCGATCTGATCGGACAGACGCTGGGCCTCTATCCGCTGGAGAAACTGGCCGAGGACATCGGTCTGCCGGTGGCGGAACTGGGACGCGGTGCCACAACACTGTCTTATAACGTGCGCACGGCAGAGGAGGTCGGACCGCTGCTGGCGCAGGCCGAGGCGGCGGGGGGACGTATCCTGCGTCAGGCGTTTGATGTGTTCTGGGGTGGGCACATCGGATATTTCGCCGACCCCGAAGGCACAATCTGGGAAGTTGCGCATAACCCCCATTCGGCGCTGGATGAGAATGGCGCCTTCCGCTGGAACGGCTATTGATGCGCAAACCGGCCAGCATGCGCGGGCTGGAAAACTTCGGCCGGGTCCGCCTGTCCAGGCACTTCTACATGCGTGATTTCATGATGAGCGAGATCAGCGCGGTCCACGGCATTCCCAACATCCCCGACGATCCCGACCGCGCCATCTCCCATGGGCGACGTCTGTGCGAGGAATTGCTGGACCCGCTGGAGCAGACCTTTGGGCGCATCGCCATCCGCTCCGGCTACCGCTCGGAGGCGCTTAACACCTACGGCAATCTGCACCGCCTCAACTGCGCGCGCAGCGACAACCCCGCCGAATGTCACATCTGGGACGCATCGCACCACGAGATTGCGGGCACTTCGCTGGTGGTGCCGTGGTTTGCCGACCGCTACGCACAGGGGCGCGACTGGCGCGATCTGGCGTGGTGGGTGCATGACCATCTGCCCTATTCCGAGATGTGGTTTTTCCCCAAACTCGCCGCCTTCAATCTGGTCTGGCGCCCTGTGCCGTTGCGCAGCATCGGCAGCTATGTAGCCCCGCGCGGACTGCTGCTGCGGGCAGGGGACACCCCTCAGGAGGATGCGCGCGCCCGTGCTGCGCGATACGCGGATTTCCCCCCGTTTCGCGGCATTGTCACCCCCTGAGGGCTTGCACCGGACCTCCAGAGACGGCATGCACAGGGCAGCAGGGAAACCGGAGCGGAACACCATCATGAAAGAACCACTGGTTCTATTACCCGCGATGATGTGCGACGCGCGTCTGTTCGGCCCGCAGATCGCAGAGCTGTCGCGCGACATGGCGGTGATGGTTGCTCCCGTCACCATGGGAGAGCGGATAGAGGAGATCGCCTCGGGGTTGCTTGATATCTTACCCAAACGCTTTGCACTCGCCGGGCTGGCTATGGGCGGTGTCGTGGCGATGGAGATCCTGCGCCGTGCCCCCGACCGTGTCAGCCGCATCGCGCTGATCGATACACATCCGCTGGCCGAGACACCGGTGCTCGCCGCAAGCCGTGAGCCACAGATCGTCAAGGTCCGTTCGGGGCGGCTGGATGAAGTGGTGCGCGAGGAGATCAAGCCTACGTCACTGGCCCCTGGTCCCTACCGCGCCGAAGTGCTGGCGCTGGTGATGGAAATGGCGCGCACGCTGGGCCCCGAGATCTACATCCGGCAGGCGCGTGCTATGCAGCGCCGCAAGGACCAGCAGGCGACACTGCGTCGCTGCAAAGTCCCTGCCTTGGTTATGTGTGGTGCACATGACACGCTGTATCCTGTGAAGCGCCACGAATTCATGGCCGAGCTGATCCCGTCCGCGCGGTTGCATGTGCTGGAGGGCTCGGGGCATCTGCCCACGCTCGAGCAGCCGGACGAGACGACAGCGGCTTTGCGGGCATGGATGGCACAGCCGTTCACGCTGCAATAATCAGAGCGGCAGGTTGGCCCGCTCCGCCGCCGTCGGTACATAGATCTCTGCAACGGGCTTGCCGGTTTTGATGTCGAAAAACGGCGTGTCTTTCCAACGGCCTGTCACCCTTGCGACCAACGCGCGCCAGATCGTCCCACCGAAGAGGCGGGCAACGGATCTGTGGCGGGTGCTGCCATCTGGTTGCGGCAAAAACGCCTCGCTGGCGACAGGGCCGATGGCAGTGGTATCTGTCAGCAAATCGGTCATCACGCCTGTGAATGCGAATTTGGGCGTCGGCAGCATCGTGAACATTTGCACGCCGCAGCATGATGCGCGAAACCGCAGAAGCTTCGCGGGAGTGAAAGAAAAGACGGCCAGTTTCTCCTGACCCTGCGAGAAGGTGATTTTGTCAGGGGTGGTCTGGTACAGCTCAACCCCGTCAGTGCCAACATCGCGTCCGGTCGTAAATAAAACCGCTGCGCGGCAATACGCGCAATAGCACCGCACATGGTTGCCAGCAGTCGGGCTGGCGCCGTGCAATGTGCCCTTTATCCCGCCACAGGTGCAAGAAAAGGGCACATCAGTCATATCAGCCTCAGACCGCTTTGAGCGTGGTGGATTTCTTCTCGGCAAGCTGCTTGCGACGGTAGCCGGGAGGCGTCTGTTTTTCGTGGTCATCGACAAAGTCCATCACCAGCGGACGGATGTTGTCACGCCAGCTTTTGCCTGCGAAAATCCCGTAGTGTCCCGCACCGTCTTCCAGATGGCTTGCTTTCTTGTCGTCGGGCAGACCGGTGCACAGGTTCAGCGCAGCGATGCACTGACCGGGCGCCGAAATATCATCCTTGGTGCCTTCGACAGTCATCACAGCAACGGTTGTGATCTTGCCGATGTCCACCTTCTTGCCGTTGATGGTAAATTCGTTCTTGGCAATCTCGCCTTCTTTGAAAATACGGTCCACGGTGGAGAGGTAGAATTCCGCAGGCATGTCCATGACGGCCAGATACTCGTCATAGAACTTGTTGTGCTTGTCATGCTCGTGCGCTTCGCCTTTGGCGACACGGCTGATCTGGTTCATAAACGCATCCTTGTGCGTCTCCGCGTTCATCGAGATGAACGAGGTCAGCTGCAATAGGCCCGGATATACCTTGCGGCCCACGCCTTTATACTTGAATCCCACCTGCTGGATCATGGATTGCTCAAGCTGGCCCATCGTGACGGAGTGGCCGAAATCAGTCACTTCGGTTGGTGCTGCACTCGGGTCGATCGGGCCGCCGATCAGGGTCAGGGTGCTGGGCTGTGCCTTGGGGTCTTCCTCAGCTAGATAGGCGGTGGCGACCAGCGCCAGCGGGGCGGGCTGGCACACGGCAATCACGTGGGTGTCCGGACCGAGGTGGCGCATGTAGTCGACCAGCCGCATCGTGTAATCCTCGATGTCGAACTTGCCGGCGCTGACGGGGATGTCGCGGGCATTGTGCCATTCGGTGACGTAGAGGTCACAATCCGGCAGCAGGCTGATCACGGTCGAGCGCAACAATGTTGCGTAATGACCGGACATCGGAGCAACCAGCAGGACCTTGCGGTGCTTTGAGGTGCGCCCCTGTACATTGAACCGGACCAGATCACCGAAATCGCCTTTCAGGACAACTTCGCTGGTCACAACGCGATCGGTTCCGCTTTCGCTGACGACCGCGGGAATGTTCCAGTCAGGCTTGACTGACATCCGGCTGAACGCCCGCTCTGTCACTTCGCCCCATGCGCCCAGCCACTCCAGTGCCGGGTTCGGAGCGATCGCAAATGCGGGGTAGGCAGCCATCGCCTTGGCTGATGCGCCGAGCCACTCGTTCGTGTTCCGGATCGTCTCCATCATGTCGTAAGATGCCATAAAACGCATTGCGTAACTCCTGTATTCGCGCCCGATTTCGGGCTACACTGGTCAAAAGGCGCGCATAAAGACGCCTGAATGACCAAAATGCTGCGACTGCAAACATAGGGTGGAACCATTAAGATGACAACAAAATCCTCAAAGACTGATGAACCATCTGCCGAAGCTCTGGCGAGAATGACACAAAACCTTAGTAAAGTTGACGAGCTGCGTGAGCGGCTGACATCGGTTCTGGCCAATCGGCACACACATCAGGCAGCCCTTGACGCCCCGAATCAGGAACTTTTCACCAAAGCAGCACAGGCCTACATGCATGAGGCCGTAGCCAACCCCGCCAAACTGTTCGAGCATCAACTGGGCTATTGGACCAAATCGGTCGCCCACTTCATCGAGGCGCAGCAGGCGCTGGCGAAGGGCACCCTGTCCGCGCCACCGGACCGCACCCCGACTGACCGGCGTTTCGCCAATCCGATGTGGGAGCAGCATCCCTATTTCAACTTCGTCAAACAGCAGTACATGATGAACGCCGAGGCGCTGACGCAGGCGGTCGAGGATGTGGAGGAGATGGACCCGAAGGAGAAGCAGCGGCTCAAGTACTTCTCGCGCCAGATCATCGACATGATGAGCCCTACGAATTTTCTGGCCACCAACCCTGACGCGCTGCAACGCGCGGTCGAGACCGAAGGCGAAAGCCTGATCAAGGGGCTGGAGAACCTGATCTCTGATCTGGAGGCCAACCATGGCGAGTTGATCGTGCGGCTGGCTGACGAGGGCGCCTTCGAGTTGGGCGGCAATATCGCGACCACGCCGGGCAAGGTTGTATTCCGCAACCGCATGTTCGAGCTGATCCAGTATACCCCCACCACCGAGCAGGTACACGCCACGCCACTGGTCGTCTTTCCGCCGTGGATCAACAAATACTATATTCTGGATCTCAAGGCGCAGAACTCCTTTGTTAAATGGGTTCTGGATCAGGGATACACGTTGTTCATGGTGTCCTGGGTGAACCCGGACGCCTCCTATGCAGATGTGGGCATGGAAGACTACGTCGAGGGCGGGTATCTCACCGCGTTTGAAGAAATCAAGAAAATCACCGGAGAGGCGCAGCTGAACGCGGTGGGCTATTGCATAGCCGGCACCACGCTAAGCCTGACGCTGTCGTTGCTGAAACAACGCGGTGATACCTCCGTCAAGTCCGCCACCTTCTTTACCGCCCTGACCGATTTCTCCGATCAGGGAGAATTCCAACCCTTCCTGACAGATGACTTCATCGACGGGATCGAGGCCGAGACAGCGGATAAAGGCATTCTGCCCTCCATCGTCATGGCACGCACCTTCTCGTTCCTGCGCTCCAACGATCTGGTCTACGGCCCTGCCGTCAAAAGCTACATGCTGGGCGAGACGCCGCCGGCGTTTGATCTGCTCTACTGGAACGGGGACGGGGCGAACCTGCCTGCCAAGATGGCGATGCAATACCTGCGCGGGCTTTGCCAGCGCAACGAGCTGGCCGAGGGCGGCTATGACCTGTGTGGTCACCATCTGGTGCTGGAAGACGTGGACATCCCGCTGTGCGCTGTCGCCTGCGAGACGGATCACATTGCGCCATGGAAAGACAGCTATCGTGGCGTCCAGAAGATGGGCAGCAAGGACAAGACCTTCATCATGACCCAGTCGGGCCACATTGCGGGCATCGTCAACCCGCCCAGCAAAGGGAAATACGGCCATTACACCAATCCCGACCTGAAGCTGGAGTATGAGGACTGGCTGGCCGGCGCTGATTTCACCGAAGGGTCATGGTGGCCGCGATGGGAAAAATGGCTCGACCGTCGGTCGGGAGAGATGATTCCCGCAAGAAAACCGGGGGACGGCGGCAGGGAAATTTTGTGTGACGCGCCTGGAACCTACGTTGCCGTAAAGGCAAGGGGCTGAATTGTAAGGCAGTTTAGGAACAACCCTTGCGGGATGCTGCGGTGCAGAAAAAACTTGCAATGCCGCACTGCAGCATCTATATCTGTTTGCAGACGCAGCACTTGGGTGACCTCAGGTAACGCGGAGTAATTCCGGACGGGCGATCATGCCCCGAAGATGCAAACAAGAGGAATATTCTAATGGCCAATGCAACAACACCAGACATGACAGCAATGCTCAAAGACATGATGGGCGCGTTTCCCGTGGACACAAAAGCCATGGAAACATCTTTCAAAACCACAGCAACGCTGAACGAAAAACTGTCCGGCGTAGCGCTGAAAGCAGTCGAGAAATCCACCGAGATTTCCTCCAAGTGGACAAAAGACACCGTCGCCAAGCTGAGCGAAATGGCAAAAGCCAAATCTGAGCCAGCTGACTACGCAAAAGCAATGGGCGATTTCGCAACTGCTTACTCCGAAGCCGCTGCCGAGCACATGGCCGCTTTCGCTGAAGTCGCGAAAAAGGTCCAGACCGACACAGTCGAGCTGATGATGGCTGCAGGCAAGGACATGTCCGAAGAAGCAACTGCTGCAATGAGCAAAGTTTCCGGCGACGTTCAAGCCGCTGCGAAAAAAGCAACAGCGAAGTAAGCGAGTCCGGTTTCGGACGGCTTATCCTCTTTCGGGAGGAGCTGATCAAAGGAAGGGTGGGCTGCATGCAGCTCGCCCTTTCTTTTTGCGTATCCGGGGTCTAGGCTGCAATGCAGCACACTGTTTGCGAAGGAACCCACATGACAGAGACCGGCAAGCCTCTTTTGATCAAGAGATACGCCAGCAGGCGCCTCTACAACACCGAGACCAGCGATTACGTTACGCTTGAAGACATCGCGGGTTTTATCCGTGATGGCCGCGAGGTCCAGATCGTCGATCTGAAATCCGGTGATGACCTGACGCGGCAATACCTTCTGCAGATCATTGCCGAACACGAAAGCCGCGGTGAAAGCGTGCTGCCGGTGGATGTGCTCAACGATCTGGTGCGCAGCTATATGACCGGCAAAGTAAGTGTGGTGCCCGAGTTTCTGGAGCAGTCATTCGCGATGCTGCGAAACGGGCAGGCCAAGGTGATGGAGAACATGACCACGCTCAACCCGTTGGCCAAGATGCCTGGCTTCGATGCCATGCAGGCGCAGCAGGAGGTTTTCCTGAAGGCCATGACCGGCGGCTGGAAAGGCACCGCGCCCACGCCGGAGGCCGATACGAAACCGCAAGGTGACAGCGCGGAAGATCTCGCCGCGATCAAGCGCCAGTTGGCTGAGTTGCAGGATAAGCTGTCAAAACTGAAGTAACCGACGCGACAGAAGGCGGGTCAAAGCCCGCCTTTGCCGCTGTCAGAGGCCCAGCCGGTCACGCAGCGCATACCAGCTCATCGCGAGGACCAGCAGCGGGGAGCGCACCGCAGGCCCGCCCGGGAAGGGTGTACTGGGCAGCGCCGCCAGTGTGTCAAATCCGTCTCCGTCCCCTTGAATGGCGCGCGCCATTAATTGCCCTGCATGCGTCGCTGTGCCAACACCGTGACCGGAGTAGCCCGAGGCTGACAGGATGTTCCCCTCACGCATGAGGTAGGGCAGACGCTTCATCGTGATGGCAAGCGTGCCACCCCAAGCATAGTCGATCTTGACGTCCTTCAGCTGCGGGAACACCACCGACATCGGTTTGCGCACCTTTGCGGCAATGTCCGAGGGAAAGCGGTATCCATAGCTTTCGCCGCCGCCGAACAGCAGCCGCCCGTCGGGACTAAGCCGGAAGTAGTTCACCACAAAGCGGCTGTCGGCCACGGCCACATCGCGCGGCAGAACATCCTTGATACGGTCGCCCAAAGGCTCGGTCGCGGCGATGAAATTGTTGATCGGCATGACACGGGCGGCAACGCGGCGGTTCAGCCCGCCCAGATAGCCGTTGCAGGCAAGGATCACATGATCCGCGACCACATGGCCCCCATCCGTGCGCACCGTAGCGGGTGTGCCCGTGTCGATACCATGCACGGGACTGCCCTCGTAGATTTTCACGCCTGCGGCCACTGCCCCCCGCGCCAGCCCCAGCGCAAGGTTCAGAGGATGCAAATGGGCTGCGTCCATGTCCAATATACCGCCGCGATAATCGGGCGAGGGGCAGACCCCTTGCAGCGCGGCATGATCCAGCACCTCGATTTTCGTGTAGCCGTATTTCTTTTCCAGATGCGCCGCATACTCGTGCAGGTGGCGAACCTCGCTGTCGCTTGATCCTGTCCATGCCACGCCCGGTTTCAGATCACAGTCGATCGCGTGTTCTGCGATCAGTGATTTGACCAGCCCCTTGGCGTCTTCCCCCAACTCCCACAGGCGCGCGGCAGCGCCATCGCCGACCAGTGCCTCCAACGTATCCTGCTCGGCCCTTTGGCCCGATCCAAGCTGCCCGCCATTGCGCCCTGATGCGCCGAAACCCACCCGCTGCGCGTCCAGCAATATCACGCTGCGCCCAGCCTGCGCGAGATGCAGTGCGGCTGACAGGCCGGTATATCCGGCACCGACGATACAGACATCCGCCCTATGCGCGCCCTTCAGCGGCGCGTACGGGGTTGAGGGCGTGGCGGTGGCGGCATACCAGCTGGCCGGATATGCGCCGCGGCGGTCGTTTGTGTAGAGCAGGTTCATCAGACGTTCAGCAGCAGGTGTTCGCGCTCCCATGGGGAGATGACTTGCAGGAATTCATCATATTCCGCCGCCTTCACGATGCTGTAGACGCGGGCGAACTCCGGTCCCAGAACCTCATGCAGCGCGGTGGACTCGTTGAAGATGTCCAGAGCCTCGCCCATGGTGCGGGGGATGTCGCCGTCGCCGTCATAGGCATCGCCCTTGAACTCGGGCAGCGGCATCTTGCCTTCCTTCAGGCCCAGATACCCACAAGCCAGAGACGCCGCGATCCCCAGATAAGGGTTGCAATCCATTCCCGCCAGACGGTTCTCGACCCGCCGCGCGGCGGGGCTGGAGATCGGGACGCGGATGCCCGTGGTGCGGTTGTCGCGGCCCCACTCGAGGTTGATCGGGGCTGCATGGTCTTTCACGTAGCGGCGGTAGCTGTTCACATAGGGCGCGATCACGGCCAGGGCTGCGGGCATGTAATTTTGCAGACCTGCAATAAAATGCATGAAAGGCTCTGTTTCATCGCCATTGGCATCCGAGAACATGTTCCTGCCGGTTTCCATATCAAGCACCGAGTGATGAACATGCATCGCCGACCCCGGCTCGTCCGCGATGGGCTTGGCCATGAATGTGGCGTAGCAATCATGGCGCATCGCCGCTTCGCGGATCAGGCGTTTGAAGTAGAACACCTCGTCGGCCAGTTTCACCGGATCGCCGTGCAGCAGGTTGATTTCCAGCTGGCCGGCACCGCCTTCCTGCGTGATCCCATCAATCTCGAACCCCTGTGCCTCGGCGAAGTCATAGATGTCGTCGATCACGGGGCCGAATTCATCCACCGCCGTCATGGAGTAGGCCTGACGCGCAGCAGCCGGGCGGCCAGAGCGGCCCATCATCGGTTTGATCTCCTGGGCGGGGTCCAGATTGCGCGCGGTGAGGTAGAACTCCATCTCGGGGGCCACGACAGGCTCCCAGCCTTCCGCGCGGTAGAGATCCACCACACGTTTCAACACGTTGCGCGGGCTGAAGGGGATGACGTTGCCGTCACGGTCATAGGCGTCATGGATAATTTGCAGCGTCCAGTCCGCAGTCCAGGGCGCGGCTGTGGCGGTGGACATATCAGGCCGCAGGATCATATCACGCTCGATAAACCCGTCAGCGCCTGCGGCCTCGCCCCACTCGCCGGTGATGGTCTGGTAGAAAATGCTGTCGGGCAGATGAAAGCTGTCCTGCCGCGCGAATTTCGAGGCGGGCACAGCCTTGCCGCGCGCAATGCCGGGCAGGTCGGGGACGATACATTCGACCTCGTCCAGACGCCGGTCTTTGAGGAATTCGCGTGCTGCTTCGGGAAGGTTTTCTTGCCAGTCGGACATCATGCCCTCGCTTTGCTTTTAAAAAATTGTGCCATTTCAGTGGCGATATCGCTGCTGTCCAGCGGCTCGGAGAGTTTTGCGCTGGCGGCTGCCAGCTGATCATCGGGGACGACACCTTTTCCGCGTGTGCGGATGAGACCATCAATGAAGTCTGGACCGAACTCTGGATGCGGCTGGACGGTCCAGATGGTGTCGCCATAGGCCAGCATCGCATGGGCGCAGAAATCCGTGGACCCGACCACGCGTGCGCCCTCAGGCAGACGCGTCACCTGATCCTGATGCCACGCGTTCAGGGCCACTGTCCTGCCGTCCATCGTATATTCCGTGCGCCCGACTGACCAGCCGCCCGCGAATTTCTCGACCTTGCCACCCAAGGCCTGCGCAATGATCTGATGGCCGAAACACACGCCAATCATCGGCTTGCCGGTGATGTTGATGTCGCGGATCAGCTCTTCAAGAGGAGGAATCCAAGCATGATCTTCATAGGCGCCGTGTTTGGAGCCTGTGATCAGCCAGCCGTCCGCATCCTGCGGACCGGACGGGAATTCTCCATCCATCACCGAGAATGTCTGAAAGGTGAAACCATGCCCGTCCAGCAGACGTACGAACATTTCGTCATAGTCGCCCAGTGCCTCGATCATACCGTCGGGGGAATGGCCTGTGCGCAAAATTCCTATTTTCATGGGGTTACACCGTATCCAGATAGATTTCGACCTGCTCGGCCGGGCTGAGCTCGCTCATATAGTGTACTTCCTGCCTCTTGGTCAGAACAAGGTTCTGGATCAGCTCGGGCGCAAAGATCCGCGCGACGGCAGGGTCTTTTTCAAAGGCATCAATCGCTGTTTCCCATGTGTGGGGGATCTGCGGCAGATCGGCTGCATAAGCATTGCCGGTGACAGGGGCGGGCGGCTCCTTGGCATCCTCAATGCCGTTGATGGCCGCACCCAAAACGGCAGCCAGCATCAGATAGGGGTTCACATCGCCCCCCGACACGCGGTGCTCGATCCGGCGCGCCTTGTGGTTGCCGGACGGAATGCGGATGGACGATGTGCGGTTCTCATAGGCCCAGCTGACGCCCGTGGGCGCGTGGCTGCCCGGCACCATCCGCTCAAAGCTGTTGGCGTGGGGCGCGAAAATCAGCGCTGATCCCGTCATCGCCTCCAGACAGCCCGCAACCGCGTGGCGCATAATGTCCGTGCCTTCGGGGCCGCCATTGTCAAAGACGTTGTCGCCGTTGGTGTCCAGCACGGAGAAGTGGGTGTGCAGGCCGGAGCCCGGATAATCCGCATAGGGTTTCGCCATGAAGCTGGCGGCAAAGCCGTGCCGCCTTGCGAGGCCGCGCACCAGCATCTTGAACAGCCAGGCATCATCGGCCGCGCGCAGAGCATCATCGCAATGCATCATGTTAATCTCGAACTGGCCCAAACCTGCCTCCGATATGGCAGTATCGGCGGGAATGTCCATTTCCTCGCAGGCGTCGTAAAGATCGGTGAAAAATTCATCGAACTGGTCAAGCGCGCGGATGCTGAGCGTCTCGGCGCCCTTGCGCCGTTTGCCTGAGCGTGGGCTGAGCGGCACCTGTAGCTTGCGGCCTGAATCGTCGATCAGGAAAAACTCCATCTCCACCGCGCAGACAGGAGTCAGGCCACGCGCTTTGAAACGGTCCAGCACCGCGCGCAGGGCATGGCGCGGATCACCCGCATAGGGGCGGCCATCTTCGTGGAACATCCAGATCGGCAGCAGGGCCGAGGGCGCCTCCAACCACGGCATGGGCATAAATCCACGCTCGGTGGGGAGTAGCACGCCGTCCCGGTCGCCGCTGTCGAACACCAGCGGGCTGTCGTCGATATCCTCGCCCCAGATGTCGAGGTTGAGCACCGAGAAGGGAAAGCGCGTGCCCTCTACCGCGACCTTGTCGGCAAAGCGGGTGGGGATGCGTTTGCCACGCGGCACGCCATTGAGATCAGCAGCCGCCACACGGATCGTGCGGACGTTGGGATGTTTACGAAGCCAGTTTTGCATAGGTCACCAGTTTGGCGCGCTGGCTTTGGTCGGTCCCGCAGGATCAAGCGGATCGGACGCCTGCGGCCAGCGCCGCGGGATTTGATCAAATTATTGATACTACCGTATCAGATTGAGGCGCAAGCGCATTTTTTTTCGCTGCGCAGAGGGCAGATGCCTGTTGAGGCGGCGATTTATCAGCCCGTAGACCGAAATAATAACCAGTGTCAGCAAAATGAAATACCCCGCAAGAATGGGGTAGGGAATGAAGGGGTTGAATGTCTTATCCGCGAAATAGCTGGCGTAATACAGTGCATCGCCGCGCTGTTGGAGCGCGGGAAAGCTGGAGATATAGACCAGCGTGGTGGCGTGGAAGAGAAAGATCGCCTCGTTCGTATAGGCGGGCCAGGCCAGGCGCATCATGGTGGGCCAGATCACGCGGCGGAACCGCGACCAGCCGGACAGCCCGTAGGCATCAGCCGCCTCCACATCGCCCTTGGGGATGGATTGCAGCGCGCCATAGAAAATCTCGGCGGAATAGGCAGAGGTGTTGAAGACCAGCACCACAAGTGCGCCCAGCCAAGCAGACGTCAGCGGATCAAAAAAGGCGAATTGACCTTTGAGGCTGAGGAACAGGAAATAGGCAAAGAAAAACTGGATGAACAGCGGCGAGCCGCGAAAAATGAAGATGAACCATTCGGACGGTTTGCGCAGGATCTTGCGCGGGCTAGCCTTGCCCAGGGCCAGTGCGGTGGCAATGAAAAAGCCGATGACCAGTGCGGTCAGACCGAAGTAGACGTTCCAGATCATGCCCGAGCCGATCAGGGTGAACTGCTCGCACAGAGTGAAATCCTCGCGCGGGAGCAACCGCTCGCCGATGCCGATGGCGCGTAGGCCGTAGTCCTGAATGGTCTGAAGGCAGCTCATACAAGGCGCTCCCATGGGAGCGGCGTAGCCGAGGCAGGGTATCTAGAGGATACCTGTTCGGCGCGTCTCAATTTATCGCACCGGATCATGCCATTTTCCTCTGCGCTTCGCCGCCCGTGGCCGCCTGTCCGTGGGTCAGTCGCCGCATCAGACGGTCCAGCACTTTTTCCGAAACGAAAGTGAACAGCAGATAGAAAACCAGAAGCGCCAAAAAGTACCACACGCGCCAGTCGGGGTGCGGATAATCGGTGAAGCGGGTGGTTTTGGAGCCGCCGAGCTCGCGCGCCCAATAGACAATATCCTCTACGCCCAGCAGGAACAGTAGCGGCGTCGCCTTGATCAGGACCATCCACAGATTGCCCAGACCGGGCAGGGCATAGACCCACATCTGGGGCACCAGCACGCGCCAGAAGGTCTGGCGTGGAGACATCCCATAGGCTTCGGCTGTCTCCAGCTGGGCGTGGGGGACAGCGCGCATGGCGCCAAAAAGGACGTTCGCGGCAAAGGCACCAAAGACAATTGCAAAGGTCAGAACGGCGAGAGCGAAGCCGTAGGATTCGTGCACCCATTGCGGCGCGTTCCCTAGCGGCATTTTCGCCGCCTGACACACGAGAAAATCATTGCCCTGACGGATCGGTTGGTCCCAATCGGGACAGAGCACCTTGTGGCGCAGGTATTCTATGCCCTGATCCAGTGCGATGACAAAAAACAGGAAAAAGGCGATGTCGGGCACGCCGCGCACGATGGCGATGTAGGTCTTGCCGAACCAACGCAGCGGCGCAATGCGCGAGCGTGCCGCTGCGGCCCCGCCGAACCCGAAGGCAAGTGCCGCGGGTGCTGTGATGGCAAGCAGTAAAAGCACGGTGAGCACCGACCAATAGAGGTTCATATGCTTGCCTGTCGTCAGGTAGCAACTGAGCCATGTCAGGCCCTCGATTTGTGATGGGTCGGCGCAAAAGCTGAAAATGGGATTGCTCTTTGAGGATACTGCGCCCGGGTTTAGGGACTGGCGCGTGAGGTGGGGACGGGATTTAGTTTAAAAGAAAAAATGAAGGGGCGGGGTCAATGGTCTGTCCCCGCCCGGCAGGATTATTCGAAAACAGTGGCGTCTTCGCCGAACCATTTCTTGATGGCTGCGTTGATCGTGCCGTCTTCTTTCATCGAGGTGATTGCCGCGTTGAACTTTTCTTTCAGCTCGGTATCGCTTTCGCGCAGACCCATGCCGACGCCGCCGCCGAGTTGCACGTCCTCACCCACAAATACCAACTCGCCGCCGGATTCGTCGACCGCAGGAACCAGCGCATCTTTATCCGCGAAAACCGCGTCGGCTTCGCCGTTGCGCACCGCTGCGACCGTTTCGTCGTAGGTTGCGAATTCCAGCAAGGTTGCACCGCTTTCAGCGACATAACCTGCCTGGATTGTGCTGGTTTGTGCCGCGATCACGCCGCCAGCGATGTCCGCATCCGCTGACAAGCCGACGTAGGCCGACGCCGCAGGCGGGATGTAGTTTTGCGTAAAGTCGATCACCTGCTCGCGCTCGTCGGTGATGCTCATGCCGGCGATGATGGTGTCATAGTTGCCAGATGTGAGGTTGGGGATGATGCTGTCCCACTCGTTGGTGACCCATTCGCAGGTCAGCTCGGCGCGTTTGCACATCTCGTCACCGATCTCGCGCTCGTAGCCGTCAACCTCGCCGTTGTCGTTGAGGAAGTTGTAGGGGGGGTAGGCGCCTTCGGTACCCATGCGGATGGTTTTTGCGTGGCTTTCGGCAAATGCCATGCCGGCCATCAGCGCCATGGCACCTGTCGCGAGGATAATTCTTTTCATTTAGTTACTCCCAAGTAATGCCGGTTTCCGGCTTTATGCGGCGTGGGTTGCAGAGAGGAACCCCCGCAGTCGCTCCGATTTGGGCGCGCCGAACAATGTCTCGGGCGCCCCTTGTTCTTCGATCAGGCCTTGGTGCAGGAACACAACAGTGTCCGAAACGTCTGCGGCCAGCTTCATGTCATGGGTGACGATCATCATCGTGCGCCCCTCTGCGGCAAGATCCTTGATGACCTTGACCACCTCCTGCTCAAGCTCGGGGTCGAGCGCGCTTGTTGGCTCGTCGAACAGCAGCGCTTCGGGTTCCATGCACAGAGCGCGGGCAATCGCTGCGCGCTGTTGCTGGCCACCCGAGAGTTGCGCAGGGTAGACATCGCATTTATCGCCGATGCCTACCTTGTCCAGATAGGCGCGGGCGGCGGCCTCGACCTCGGCGCGGTCGCGGCGCAGCACGGTCAATGGCGCCTCCATCACGTTTTGCAGGATGGTCATATGCGCCCAGAGATTGAATTGCTGGAACACCATGCTGAGGTTTGTGCGGATGCGCAGCACCTGTTTGGGGTCCGCAGGGCGGCGCCCGTGGCCTGTGCCGCGCCAGATGACGGGCTCGCCCTTGAACAATACCTCGCCCTGCTGGCTGTCCTCCAGCAGATTGCAGCAGCGTAGCAAGGTAGATTTACCCGAGCCGGATGACCCGATCAGCGAGATCACGTGCCCCTTGGGTGCGGTGATACTCACACCTTTGAGAACCTCCAGCGCGCCATAGGCTTTGTGCAGATCGCGTATTTGGATAACGGGTGTGTCTTGGGTCACGTCCGGCCAATCATTTGCTATATCGGCAAGGATATGACGACAAAACCAGGCCACTTGCAACTCGGAATGCCCAAGGAATGTGCCCGGTTTCGTCAGGTCAGCCTAATTTTTCAGCCTTCGATGCGCTTGCGCGCGCTGGCGCTATCCACATCTGTCACACCCAGAAGGTTGACGACCAGCCGCAGCAGCGCGTCTTCTTCCTTGGCGCGCTGACCGTCGGCCAGCACCACTTTCCACAGGGCCTCGACCACGGCGAGTCGGTCTTCGTAAGCCACCGCATCCTTGATCGCACGGGTGAAGCGGACGGTGTCAGGTGCCTCTGTCTCCAAGGCTTCGGCATCCGCCAGCAGGGCGTCGCGGTCGGCCTGGGTCAGCCCGTAACGCGTGCTGATGATGTTCTGGATGCGCGCGCGCTCGGCAGGGCTGTAGTCATTATCAGACCGTGCAACGCGTACCAGCAATGCGGTCAGGGCCAGACGCGCATCGGTGTCGGGCATTTGGGCGGGGGCCGGATCGGTCAGCCGTTTTATAAAATCTGCAAACATATGATGTACCTAAGCCGCGAGACGCGATTTACAAACTGTCGAGCGCGTTTTTGCGCGCGGTGGCGATGTCGGGGTCGGTCAGACCCAGTGCAGTTGCGATGGCGAGCAGCTGCAACTCCTCGGATTCGTCGCGGCGGCCATCGGCAATGGCCACCGCCCACATGGCATCGCCCAAAGCTTTGCGGTCGCTGTAATCGACCTCGTCGCGTAGGATTTTGGTGAATTCCGGTGTCCCGGGGGCGTGGCGCTCCAGTGCTTCGCATTGTGCGCGCAGTTTCGCCGCCTCCAACGGTTTGAGATCGAAAGTCGCCGCCAGTATGCGGTCGATCTGGGCCACTTCGGCCTGGAGATACTCGCGGTTGGCGAGCGCCACGCGGACCAACAGCGCCCCGAGGGCCAGCTGCGCATTCGGCTGCGGCAATGGTTTGGGTGTGGGGGCCCAGCGAGGGAAAAGACGTTCGAACATGTGAAGCAGTTATCCGAGTTACAGGGCTTTGCCAAATCCAATTCTGGAGCAGGCGTAGGGGGTTAAGGAGCGTAGCCTTCGATGATGATCAGACTGCCGTCTGCCACGGTCATGCGGATGTCCTTGGCGTTTTGGTAGGCCGGGCTTTCATAGCAAGCGACAGCATCGGCGTAGCTGGGGAATTCGATCACAACGGTGCGCGGGTTGGCAGTGCCTTCGCGCACCTGCTGGACGCCGCCACGTACCAGAAAACGTGCGCCGAAATCGGCGAAGGGTTTGGCGTTTGCCACGCGGTATTTCTCATACACCTGCGCGTCGCGCACATCCATGTTTCCGATCCAGTAGCCTTTTTTCGTCATGTTTTCCTCCGTTTAGCTGCGTAGCCCGGCATAGTGCAAGCCAAGCTGTCTGGCCTCATCGGGCAGTCCGTAGGGCGGGTTTAGCACGAACATCCCTGAGCCTACCATCCCGTGACCGGGCCGCGCCGGGGGGAAGCGAACCTCATGGCGCAGGGCATCGGCGTGCTGCGCGCTCAGCGCTTCCAGCATCGGCTCATGCGCGCGGTTTGTCAGGATCGGATACCACAGCGCGATGATGCCTACGTTCCACGCGCGATGTAACTTGCTGATATGGCGGAAAATATCGGTGTAGTCGGTCTTGATCTCATAGCTGGGATCAATCAGCAGCATGCCACGGCGCGGGGTGGGGGGGCAGAGCGCAAAGGCGGTCTCGAACCCGTCGCGCAGGTGGATCTTGGCGCCTGTCGGGGACATCGCCAGTTCGAGTGCCGCATGCTCGCGGGGGTGCAACTCGGCCAGATGGATGGTGTCGGTCGGGCGCAAGAGGTGCGCGGCGATCAGGGGAGAGCCGGGATAGGCGTTGGCTCCGTCCTCGGCCTTCACACGGGTCAGCACGCGGGCGTAGGGGTGATCTGGTTTAAACCATTGGCTTACCTGCAAAATACCGGCCTTGGCCTCGCCCGTTTTCAGCGCCTCTTCCGCGCCCAGATCATAGAGCGCGCGGCCTGCGTGCGTCTCGATGTAGGTCAGGGGTTTGTCCTTTTGCGTCAGATAGTCGAGCATCCACGCCAGCAGGCTGTGCTTGTGAACGTCCGCGAGGTTTCCGGCGTGATAGATGTGTTGATAACTGAGCATGCACGCGGTGTAGCGGATGCGCGCGCGCGCGCAACGGCAAATGTGCCAATTCGGCCCCAAGGCGCGAATCGGGGGTTAACGTGAAGGCGGGCTGTGGTTTGGGGGTGTCACAGGCTGTACACTGTGCGTACACAGCCCGTGCAGCTGGCGCGGCCCGTAGGGCAGGGTTAACCGAGCGTTCGCCGGAAGTGTGAACGTGGGCTTAATGCGCCGCGCTTCTCTATGCTGTCCGTGACAATGTGCTCAGCCGGATCGGGGGTTAGCCGGGAAGCCCGTCGATCCATTCGACGGCGGCAAGCTCGCTGTCCCACTCCGCGCGACTGGATGCGCAAATATGCGCGTTTGGTCGGATGCCGACAGGGCTGTCAAGCGAGCCTGCGGGCACGACAAGCGCACCATCGCCTGATTGGGAAAAGGGCAGCGCGGAACCGCATTCGGTGCAAAAGCATTTCATGTGCTGTGATCCCGACAGGCGGAATTCCTTGATGCTTTTTTCACCCGACAACCAAGTGATCCGCGCACTTGAGGAAAACAGGTTTGCCGAGTGGGCTGAGCCGCTGTCTTTGCGGCAGCGCGAGCAGTGACACAGGAAAAAGCTCTCAAACGCTCCTGTTATGCGGAACGTCACTGCGCCGCACAGGCATTGACCGGTTGCCAGATTGTCCATTTGCGGCCCTCTCGATACGCTGTTCCCGTCCTGCTACGGCTACTGCCTGCGACTGGTAAGCGCCCTCACGGAACGTCAGACCAGCCGCGACATGTCCTTGGCAGCTTTCACGAAGCCCTGAAACAGGGGGTGTGGTTTGAACGGTTTCGATTTCAGCTCGGGGTGGAACTGCACACCGATGAACCACGGATGATCCGACCATTCCACGATCTCGGGGAGTTTGCCGTCCGGTGACATGCCGGAAAAGACCATGCCGACTTTCTCAAGCTGCTCGCGGTAGGCGATGTCTACTTCGTAGCGGTGGCGGTGACGCTCGTCGATGGCAGTGGTGCCATAGATTTCGGCCACTTTTGACCCTTCTTTCAGCGTGGCGTCATAGGCGCCCAGACGCATGGTGCCGCCTTTGTCGTCGCCGACCTTACGCTCGACCTTGTGGTTGCCCTGCACCCATTCCTTGAGGTGATAGACCACCGGCTCGAAACGTTTCTTGCCGGACTCGTGGTCGAATTCTTCGGAGCCTGCGGTGCTGAGGCCCGCAACATTGCGCGCGGCCTCGATCACGGCCATTTGCATCCCCAGACAGATGCCCAGATAAGGCACCTTGTGCTCGCGCGCGTATTGCGCGGCCTTGATTTTGCCTTCGGTCCCACGCTCGCCAAAGCCGCCGGGGACGAGGATGGCGTGGAAGCCGGCCAGATGGGAGGCGACATCATCGGAGGTGTCGAAGACTTCCGCATCGACCCACTCGACCTTCACGCGTACGCGGTTGGCCATGCCACCATGGGTCAGCGCCTCGGCGATGGATTTATAGGCATCTTCCAACTGGGTGTATTTGCCGACGATGGCGACTTTGACTTCGCCTTCGGGGTTATGGATGCGGTCATAGACATCGCGCCACACGGACAGATCGGGGCGCGGGGCAGGGGAGATGTCGAAGGCGTCCAGCACGGCCTGATCGAGCCCTTGGGCGTGGTACGCCAGCGGTGCTTCGTAGATGGATTTGAGGTCATAGGCCGCGACGACCGATTCCTTACGCACGTTACAGAAGAGCGCAATCTTCTCGCGCTCCTTGTCAGGGATCGGATGCTCGGACCGGCAGACGAGGATATCGGGCGCGATGCCGATGCTTTGCAGTTCTTTGACGGAGTGCTGGGTGGGTTTGGTCTTCAGCTCGCCCGAGGCGGCGAGGTAGGGCAGCAGCGTCAGGTGCATGAAGATGCATTGGCCGCGCGGTTTGTCATGGCTGAACTGGCGGATCGCCTCGAAGAAGGGCAGACCTTCGATGTCGCCCACGGTGCCGCCAATCTCGCAGAGCATGAAATCGACCTCATCGTCACCTACGGCGAGGAAATCTTTGATCTCATTCGTGACGTGGGGGATCACCTGAATGGTTTTGCCGAGGTAGTCGCCACGGCGTTCTTTCTCCAGCACGGTGGAATAGATGCGCCCCGATGAGACGGAATCAGTTTTGCGCGCGGAGACGCCGGTGAAACGCTCGTAGTGGCCCAGATCGAGGTCGGTTTCCGCGCCGTCATCGGTCACGAACACCTCGCCATGCTCGAACGGGCTCATCGTGCCGGGATCGACGTTGAGGTAGGGGTCAAGCTTGCGCAGCCTTACCGAGAACCCGCGTGCCTGCAAAAGCGCGCCAAGGGCCGCCGAGGCCAGACCTTTGCCCAGCGAGGATACAACACCGCCGGTGATGAAAATATAGCGTGCCATGTAAGGTCTCTCCCGTGCGCGATTTCGCGTCTTCTGAGCGTCTGTTGGGCCTGCCCGAATGCATGACCCTCGCAGTGCGGATTACGCACCATCACGGGGTTTCATTCTAGCAGGATTCGGAAGGTCAAGGCAAGGTGATGGCCGCAACATGATGTTGCGCAATTCAGCTTTGCCTCAACCTGTTGAGTTTAGCGGATTAGTCGACAGTGGGAACCAGTGGCGCGTTGTCGCCTTGTGCGGGCGGCAGCAGGTTGTCGAGACCGGGTGATGTCACCGGCTCGGACTGGTTCAGCGCGGGGGGCGACGACGTCAGACGGTCCAGAACGGAGACACCGGCGGATTTCTGCGCGGACAGGATGGTCAGCGTGATCGAGGTCACCACAAACGCGGCACCGAGAATCCAGGTGAATTTCGCCATGGGCGAGGCCGCAGGGCGCCCGGAGGTGCCACCGCCACCGCCGCCCATCCCGAGGCCGCCGCCTTCGGAGCGTTGCAGCAGCACGACGCCGATCAGGCCAAGCGCGAGGATAAGGTGGATGATCAGGACGACATTTTCCATGGGGTGCAGGCTGCTCTTTTCTGGATCAGGTTGGGGGGTATCTAGGCAAGTTTGCCTATGGGGGCAAGGGAGGATGCGCGGGATCTGTGTGATCGTGGCCGGAGAAGCTCGTAGACAAGCCGAATATTGCAAGGCACTCTGCTGTTCATGCCCCATGACCATCATGACCATGATCACCCGCACGCCCTTTTGCCGCCCGCACCCGCCCTGCGCGTAAAGGCGCTGGAGACGATCCTGACGCAAAAGGGGCTGATTGATCCCGCAGCGCTGGACGCGATCATCGACACCTATGAAAACAGGATCGGCCCGCGCAACGGGGCGCATGTGGTGGCCAAGGCCTGGCGTGAGCCTGCCTTTCTGGAGGCGCTGCGCAGGGATGCGGATGCGGCATTGTTGGAGCTGGGCTATTACGGCCGTCAGGGCGAGCATATGGTCGTAGTGGAGAACACGCCCGAGACGCATAATCTGGTCGTTTGTACCCTGTGCAGCTGCTATCCGTGGCCGCTGCTGGGTATTCCGCCAGGCTGGTACAAATCCGACGCCTACCGTGCCCGCGTGGTGCGCGAGCCACGTCGCGTGCTGGCGGATTTCGGCGTGAGCCTGCCCGATGAAACGGCGGTCCGCGTTTGGGATTCCACCGCCGAGGTGCGTTATCTGGTGCTGCCGATGCGACCCGAAGGGACGCAGGGCTGGTCCGAAGAGGCATTGATGGAGATCGTCACCCGCGACAGCATGATCGGCACCGGTGTGGTGCAGGCGCCAGCGTGAGCCGTGTGCATGACATGGGCGGGCGTTTCGGCGATGGCGCTGTTATTCCCGAACCCGAGGATGTGATCTTTCACGCCGACTGGCACCCGCGTGCGCTTGCGCTGACGCTGGCGGCGGGCAGCCTGGGCAAGTGGAACATCGACGTCTCGCGCCATGCGCGCGAATCCCTCGCGCCTAAGGACTATGCCGCCTTCAGCTACTACGAGAAGTGGATCGGAGCGCTGGCGGACATGCTGGTGCATAAAGGGGTGCTGACCGAGGGCGAGCTGGCGGGCAAGACGGTCGCGCAGATCAGTGATCTGGCGGATCGAAAGTTGACGGCGGATCAGGTCGCAGAGGTTCTGGCGCGCGGGGGACCTGCGGACCGTGACAGTGATATTGCGCCGGCTTTCAAGGCAGGCGATGCCGTGATCACCCGCCGTCTTGCCGAAAATGTGCTGGTCGCCGGCGGCCACACGCGGTTGCCGCGCTATGCCGCCGGGGCGCGGGGCCGCATCCTGCGCTATCACGGCACCCATGTTCTGCCCGACAGCAATGCGCATGGTCTGGGCGAAGCGCCCGAGCCGCTCTATGCTGTTGTCTTTCCGGCCTCCGAGCTGTGGCAGCACCCCGAACACCCCCGCGATGAGGTCGTGCTCGACCTGTGGCAAAGCTATCTGGAGCCGCTATGACCGACGCCCCTGATCCCGTTTTCGAGGCCCCCTGGCACGCGCAGCTTTTCGCACTGACGGTGCATCTCAACGAAGCGGGGCATTTTGCATGGCCAGACTGGGCGCAGCGTTTTGGTGCGACGCTCAAGCGGCACGGGCTGTCAGGCGCGCTGAATGGCGGGGATGACTACTTCAACGCTTGGCTGGAAACGCTGGAGAGCTTTCTGGCCGAGATTAATATGGCTGACCCCGATGCCGTGGAACAGATGCGCGCGCGGTGGGAGCACGCATATCTGCACACCGCCCACGGCGCGCCGGTCACGCTGGACGCTTAGGCGTCCACATCATCCACATCCGCCTGACCAGACAGCGCGCGGCGCACGATGCTCCAGCTCAGCCCGATGGCGAGCACAAAGCTCAGCGCGCCGAGGCCGAGCCAGACGTTCATGCTGGGATCCTCCAGCCGCAGCACACCGAGATCGGACAACACCCAGATGCCTGCACCGACCACCGCCAGAACGAGGATCATCCCGAAGGCGCCGATGCTGCGCAGGGTGGCGCGCAGATAGATGATGTAGCCGATCAACAGGACCAGCCCCGTCAGCACGGCGATTGACACATTCATCCCGCCATAGCTGCGCACCCATTGCACATAATTGTACTCGGTCGGATTGAACGTCGCGGCCAGCAGCGCAAATGCGATCAACCAGCGTATGAAAAAGCCCATGGGCGCGGCTCCTGTATCCTGTGTGGCGGCAATATCGGGGGCGGCTGCGCAAAAGTCTATGGGCGCGCGTCAGTTTCCGGTTTCATGCCTGTGCACAGGCCGCTATACGGATGCGGGTTTGGACCGCGCGCACAGCCGGTTCGCCGCTGCTTTGAGAGGAATATCATGGCCAATGTTGTTGTCGTAGGTGCCCAGTGGGGTGACGAAGGTAAAGGCAAGATCGTCGACTGGCTCTCTGAGCGCGCCGATGTGATCGCGCGCTTTCAAGGGGGGCATAACGCCGGTCACACGCTCGTCATCGAAGGCGAGGTGTTCAAGCTGTCGCTGCTGCCGTCCGGTATTGTGCGCGGTGGCAAGCTGTCTGTCATCGGCAATGGCGTGGTGCTGGACCCGTGGCATCTGGAAAAGGAAATCGCCGGTCTGCGCGGCCAGGGTGTGACCATCACGCCCGAGACGCTGATGATCGCTGAGAATACGCCGCTGATTCTGCCGATCCACGGTGAGCTGGACCGCGCCCGCGAGGAACAGGCAAGCGTGGCCAAGATCGGCACGACAGGTCGCGGCATCGGGCCCGCCTATGAGGACAAGGTCGGGCGCCGGTCTGTCCGCGTGGCGGATCTGGCCGATGATGCGACGCTGGAGCTGCGCGTGGACCGCGCGCTGGTGCACCATGATGCGCTGCGCAAGGGGCTGGGCCTTGAGCCTGTGGACCGCGCGCGCCTGCTGGCCGATCTGCGCGCCATCGCGCCTTCGGTGCTGGAATATGCCGCGCCTGTCTGGAAGGTGCTGAACGAAAAGCGCAAAGCGGGCAAGCGCATCCTGTTCGAGGGCGCACAGGGCGCGCTGCTGGACATCGACTTTGGCACCTATCCCTTCGTGACGTCCTCCAACGTGATTGCGGGGCAGGCGGCGACGGGTACGGGCATCGGCCCCGGCTCCATCGACTTTGTGTTGGGCATCGTGAAGGCCTATACCACCCGCGTCGGCGAAGGCCCGTTTCCGGCCGAACTGCATGATGCGGACGGCCAGCGTCTGGGCGAACGGGGCCATGAATTTGGCACTGTGACAGGACGCAAGCGCCGCTGCGGCTGGTTCGATGCGGTGCTGGTGCGCCAGACCTGCATGACCTCCGGCGTCAAGGGTATCGCCCTGACCAAGCTGGACGTTCTGGACGGGTTCGAGACACTGAAGATCTGCGTGGGCTACGAGCTGGACGGCAAGCAGCTGGACTATCTGCCCACCGCCGCCGACCAGCAGGCGCGCTGCACGCCGGTTTATGAAGAAATGCCCGGCTGGTCGCAATCGACCGAAGGCGCGCGCAGCTGGGCGGACCTGCCTGCGGAGGCCATCAAATATGTGCGCCGCGTCGAGGAGTTGATCGAATGTCCGGTGGCCCTGCTCTCCACCTCGCCCGAGCGTGAGGACACGATTCTGGTGACCGATCCCTTTGCGGACTGAGTGTCGCAATTGAAAACGGGGCAGCGCGGACCATCTGTGGTTAAGTGCTGCCTCGAACGTCCAAAGGAATCCCCATGGCCCTGAGTTATAAAGCCCGCCGCCGCTGGTCGCTGTTTGTCCTGTTGGTGGGGCTGCCGGTCTACATCGTTGCGATGATCTGGCTGATCGCGCAGTTTGATCGCCCGCCTTTCTGGGTTGAGCTGCTCATTTATATAGGCTCTGGCGTGATCTGGGCGTTTCCGCTGAAGGCCGTGTTCAAAGGCGTGGGGCAGGCCGACCCGGATGGTCCCGAAGATCCGCTGGCGTAAGCCTGAAAGGTGAGGCGCATGGGGTGGCGCAATAAAAATGGCGGACCGTGAGGCCCGCCTTTTTAGTCTGCTCTTCCGGACGCCTTAGCCGGCAGCGCGCGCATCGGGCTTGAACCCGATCTGGTCAGACGCCTGAAAGCGACCGCCTTTGAGTTTTTCGATCTTGCCTTCGCGCAGCAGCTTTCCGAATGAGCGCAGGCTGTCCTCGCGGGTGAAATTGTCCAGCTCTACCTGCCGGACCTTGTTCATCAACTGCGGGCGCGAGAACTGCTCGTGCCCCTCGACGAACGACAGATAGGCAGCGGCGGCTTCCAGCAGATCAGTCAACTGGACCGCGCCCATCTCGGACGCGAAGTCCTCGAAGCTGGTTGCGTCCGATGCCCCGGCGGCGGGGGCGGGAGCGGGGGCTACCGCTGCCACGCGGCGCGGGCGCACGGGGGCAACACTGCGCGGTTCGCTCACGTCGATGCGCTGCTCTGCCACCAGCTTGAGCGGGGCGGGCCGCTGTTCGGCTGGCCGCTCCGAGCGGGGGCGACCGGAGCTTACGGGGCGGCGCGGGCGCACGACCTGATCCAGATCGTCGCGGTAGGCCTCGCCGGTGTCGACCTCTGTTGCGGTACCGCCAACGGCCTCGTCTGCTTTCTTGGCGGCGACAGCGGCGCGCAGGTGGGTAAAGGCGTCGCGGCGCGTGGCGGCTTCGGGCTCCTCCATCTGCTGGGCGGTCTCTTCCATCAGACGCGAGACATCCGCGTCCGGTGCCGCGCGCATCTCGGACTTCGGCGCGGCGTGGGGGGCCACGGATTGCGTTTGTGCAGGTTCGCGAGCAGGTTCCTTTGCGTCGGGTGCTTTGCTTTTTGCTGCGATGTCGGCTTCCAGTTCGGCAAGTTCGCGGGCCAGATCAGCCTCTGCTTCCGCGCTCAGCGTCGAACGCTCGGCCAGGGGCGCCTTGCGCAGGGGCTGCGGGGCGGGCGTGGCATCGCCTTCTTCCTCGTCGGTGTATTCCTCCAGCATGCCGGACTGGATCGCAGCCTCCAGCGTGGCGCGTTTGACCTTGAGCACACGCGTGCGCGGTGCGGCAACTGCTGGAGGCACAGCCGCTTTGGGCGCGTTATCGGCGGCCTGTTCATCTTCTGTGTCGAACATATTGTCTTCGTCGGCATCTTCAGCCGCATCCGTGCTGTCCATCACGGCGAGGATGTTGCCATCCATCTCGTCATCGCTGTCGTCTTCGCCCGCCTCGGCAGCCAAGGGCGCGTCTGTGACGCCTGTCGCATCCGCTTCGCGCTCGAGCCGGTTCAGGATCGCAGCGATATCGTCGTTGTCGTCCTCTATGTCGATCTCGTCTGTATCGATCTCGTCATCCGCGTCTGCGGTGATTTCTTCGGCGTCATCGGCATCCATCGCGTCTTCAATGTCGCGCAGGGTGTCGGCCAGAACGTCGCTTTGATCATCCGTCTGGATCGCTTCGTCTTCTTCCGCGAAATCCTCCATCTCGGGACTCTTTGCCGCAGCGGTTTGTGCGATTGTCTCTGCTTTGGCTGCATCTGCCTCCACATGCTGGTCTTCGGAGTAGTCCTTTGCCGCCGCGTCCTCGGCTTGTTGGGAGACAACAGCGCGAATGCGCTTGAGCTTGTCGGCAATGCTGCTGGCTTTGGCGGCGTCTACGGTGGCTGCGCCCTCGTCCTCGAACTCGGCAACGGGCACAGGTTTCGCGGCGGGCTTGCTCTCTTTGTGATCGGTAAAGAAGGCCTCGACCTCTGCATCTGGCAGGCTGGGGATGATGTCGGGCTTGTCTTCGGCCTGCGCTGGTGCGGGCGGAGTGATACGGAGCTGAGATTTGCGCACCACCTCGGGTGCCTCGGCTTCGGCTTTCTCTACGGGTGGCGGTGCTTCGGCTTCATCGGGGGCAGCTGCTTCGTCAGCGGCCTGCGCTTTTTCTGGCGCGTCGGCCTGCGCCGGAAGGGCTACATCCTCAACGGTCAGTTCGGCCTTTGTCTCGGTCGCCTCTGCCACCGCAGACGCCACATCCTCGACCACGTCGGAGGCGACCGCAGCGGCGGACTGGGGCGTGTTCCTGGCTGAAAGGACGATACGGCCGTCATCCTGTCGGGCATCCACATGGCGCGATATTTCGCGCTGGGCGATGCGCGCCAGCATCTGTGCATCCGGCTGCGGAGGCTCTGCGCCAAAGTACCGGTCATCCGCTGCCAGATCGCGGAAATACTCCGCAATGGCCTTCATCGTACCAAAGGAATCATCAAACCCCTCAAGCGTGCATGAAAACGTACCATAGGATACGGTAAGTATTTTGTTACTGTTGATCATCGGATGCTCGTCCTCTGCGTCTTGGTTCCGATATGTTTACCATGATGTCCAAGACCAAAGCGGTCCGAAATTGTGCCCGTTCCTGTATCATTGTGTGGCGTCATTGTGGTTTGTTTCCAAATTCGGCATGAATGGCCTATGTCAAAAGCGATTGTTCACAGTTCTGATCCAGTTACACTTCTCGGTGGAGGTCACGCTACGCCTGAGGATATTTCGGAGGCGTTAAGCCTTGCTCCGAAACTCGTCGCTGTTGATGGCGGTCTGGTTAACGCTCAAGCCGCCGGTGTGACGCCCGATGCGGTGATCGGAGACATGGACAGCGCCCCCCCAGAAGCGCTGGCGCGTGTCCCTGCGGCACGTCAACACCGGTTTAGTGAACAACAATTCACCGATTTCGACAAGGCACTTCGTCATGTGGACGCGCCTGTGGTGGTGGGCGCGGGGTTCTGCGGCGGGCGGGTGGATCACCAGCTGGCGGCGTTCCACACGCTGCTTTACCGCGCGGACCGGCCCTGCGTGCTGCTGGGCGGGACCGAGGCAGTTGTCCTTGCGCCGCCTGCGATCACGCTTGAAATGGCGGCGGGTGATGTTGTCTCGTTGTTTCCGCTGGTGCCGGTGACGGGGCGCAGCACCGGGCTGGAGTGGCCGATTGACGGGCTGGCCTTTGATCCGGCGCGGCTGACGGGCACGTCCAACAGGGCGCTGGGGCGCGTGACGCTTGCGATGGATGCGCCGGGGATGCTTTTGATTGTGCCGCGTGCCTATCTTACGCCGTTGGTGGCACACTTCTTGCAAGGCGGCGCGCGGTGGCCTGCTCGCGCAGCACCACATACACGCCAGCCGCCACTGTCAGGGTAATGCCGCAGGCCGCGAGGGTGTCGGGCAGTTCGGAGAAGAGCCAGAAGCCGACCAGTGTTGCCACGGGGATTTCCAGATACTGCATGGGCGCCAGCGTGGCACCGGGGGCATAGCGCAGCGACCATGTCATCAGCAGATGCGCTGCCGTGCCCAGCACACCGATGGCGGCCAGCAGCAGCCATTCGGCCTGATCGGGCTGCACAAATCCCAAGGGCGCAAAGCCCGCCATATGTCCCAGTCCGAGCACGGGCAGAAGCAAGAGCATAGCCATTGTGCCGCTGACGGCCTGAAGGGCAATCGGATCGGCCTCCTTGGCGATCTGGCGTGTGGTGAGCATGAACAGGGCAAAGACCACGGCCACGCCAACCGGCAGCAGGGCGATCCAGCCGACGGCGAGGAAGTTGGGCTGGATCACCAGCAACGTGCCGATAAAGCCCACGGCGCAGGCGATGAGCCTGTGGGGGCCTACTTCTTCGTTCAGGACCAACCGGCCCAGCAACAACATGATGAAGGGCATGACGAATACAATCGCGATGGCGTCTGCCAGCGGCAGGTATTGCAGAGAGACGAACATGCCGCCGATACCGAAGATGTGCAGCACGGTCCGAACGGACGCCAGCCGCCAAGCGCGCGGCGACAGCCGCCAGTTGATCCCCGCGACTATGATGAGCGGAATCAACAGAACCGCCTGCACCGCAAAGCGCGTGAAAACCAGTTGTCCGAGGGGAATTGTCGGCCCTAATATTTTTGCCACCGCGTCGCCCAGAGGGGCAAGGATGCAAAAACCGAGCATGAGAAGGATGCCGAGAACCGGCCTGTCAGGTGTCATGTGACATCGCTAAGGCTGTGCGGCGTTCTTGGCAAGAGGGCGTCGGAACCGCGCAGAGGCGGCCCCGACGCGGGCCTGTCAGAGCAGGGCGAGCAGTTCTTTCGCCGCTTCTTCGGAGGAGGCGGGGTTCTGGCCTGTCACCAGCTTGCCGTCGGTAACGACGAAGCTTGCCCAGTCATCGCCGCGCACATAGTCGCCGCCGTTGTCCTTGAGCATGTCTTCCACCAGAAACGGCACTACATCCGTGAGGCCGACGCCGTCTTCCTCGCTGTTGGTGAACCCCGTTACTTTGCGGCCCGAAACGAAGGGCGCATCACCGGATTTCGGGTGCTTGAAGATCGCAGGGGCGTGGCAGACGGCCCCGATGGGGCGGTCGGATTTGGCGAAGGTTTCGATCAGGCGGATGCTGTCCGCGTCTTCGGCCAGATCCCACAGCGGGCCGTGACCGCCGGGGTAGAATACCGCGTCATAGCCATCGGCGGTGATTGTCGACAGAACTTCGGTCGAGGCCAGCGCCTTTTGTGCATCTTCGTCGGATTTGAAGCGCTTTGTCGCTTCGGTCTGCGCGTCATCCGTGTCGCTTTTGGGGTCGAGCGGGGGTTGGCCGCCTTTGGGCGACGCCAGCGTGATCTCTGCGCCTGCGTCTTTCAGGACGTAATAGGGGGCAGCGAATTCTTCCAGCCAGAAGCCGGTTTTCTCGCCCGTATCGCCGAGTTTGTCATGGGAGGTGAGAACCATCAGAATTTTCATGGCAGGGTGTCCTTTTATATGTGTGAAGCCCGCAGCAGCAGGCCGCGTCCACACACAACGCGCCAATACGCTAACTGTTCCGCCAGCGACGGGTGACCGCAGGTCAACAGTTGGGCACGTTGACCGCCAACCCGCCCAGCGACGTCTCCTTGTACTTTTCGCTCATGTCCGCACCGGTCTGGCGCATCGTCTCGATGCAGGCGTCCAGCGGCACCAGATGGGTGCCGTCCCCGCGCAGCGCGAGGCTGGCGGCAGAGACGGCCTTGATCGCGCCCAGCCCGTTCCGCTCGATACAGGGGACCTGCACGAGGCCGCGCACCGGATCGCAGGTCATGCCCAGATGATGCTCAAGTGCGATTTCAGCCGCGTTCTCTACCTGCTCGGGGGTGCCGCCCATCACGGCGCAGAGCGCGCCTGCGGACATCGCGGCGGCAGAGCCCACCTCGGCCTGACAGCCCGCTTCGGCGCCGGAAATGGAGGCGTTGAACTTGACCAATCCGCCGATGGCGGCGGCGGTCAGCAGGAAATCCTCGATATGGCTCTCGGAGGCACCCGGAACGTGGTCGAGGTAATAGCGCAGGGTGGCGGGCATAACGCCTGCGGCCCCATTGGTGGGGGCGGTCACCACTTGGCCACCCGCAGCGTTCTCTTCGTTCACGGCCATGGCGTAGACGCTCATCCAGTCGTTGATGGTGTGGGGCGCTTGCTGGTTCATCCCGCGTTCGGCCAGCAGGGCATCGTGGATGCCCTTGGCGCGGCGTTTCACGTTCAATCCGCCGGGCAGGATGCCATCGGTTTCCAGACCGCGGTTGATACAGTCGTTCATGACCTGCCACAGACGTTTGGCCCCCTCGCGCAGATGCACCTCGCCGTTGCGGGACACTTCGTTGGCGCGTTTCATGCCTGCGATGGTCTTGCCCGAGGCGCGCGCCATTTCCAGCATTTCGGCAGCGGATTTGAAGGGGTAGGGCACAGGTGCGCCTTCGTCGGTGTCCTTGCCTGCGGCCAGCTCTTCCTCGGTCATGACAAAGCCACCACCGATGGAGTAAAACACCTGCCGCAGTGTCACATCGCCCTGCGCGTCCAGCGCCATCAGGGTCATGCCGTTCGCATGGCCCTTGAGGGGGGTGTCATAGTCGAACACCAGATCCTTTTTCGGATCGAACCGCAGCGGCGGCAGGTCCGGTGCGTGGATCAGATGCTCCGCGTTGATGGCGCGCAGCACCTCTTCGGCGCGCTCCGCGTCATAGCTTTCGGGGGTGAACCCTGCGAGGCCGAGGATCGTCGCGCGGTCGGTCGCGTGGCCTATGCCGGTAAAGGCCAGACTGCCGTGCAAGGATGCGCGCAGTCCCGCAAAATGGAAGGGCGAGGCGCGCATCTGGTCCAGAAACCGTGCGGCAGCGACCATCGGCCCCATGGTGTGCGACGACGACGGGCCGATGCCCACTTTGAACATCTCGAAAACAGACAGAAACATCAGGTTGCACTTCCTTCAGGGGGATTGGCGTAGGTGGGCGCGGTAAAGGGTGTGGGGCCAAGCCCTTCGGCAGCCTGTGCAGCGCGCACTGCGGGACGGGTTTCGAGCCGCTGCGCGAGGTCCAGCAGGGCGGGGTATTCAGTCAGGTCGAACCATGCGGTGCCCCCCACCGGATAGAGACTGCACCAGCGCAACGAGGCGGCGATGTAGTAGTCGAGCACGTCAGGCATGCCTTCTGGCGCGTCATCGCGCAAGCCGAGCGCCTCGGGCAGGGTCATATGGGCGGTGCTGCGCCGGGTGAGGGTGCGGATCAACTGCTGTCGGGCTGCGGGATCGTCGCCCACATATTTGTCAGGATAGAAGAGCATGCGCAGCTGTGTGTGCAGGGTGTTGGAGGTGAAGAACAGCCATTTGAGGAAGTCACCGCGCGCGGGCGCCTGCGGGGCGGGGGCCATCGTGCCGTGCCGGTCGGCCAGCCACAGCAGGATCGCTGCGGTCTCGAAGAGCGGGCCCTCGGGTGTCTCCAGCACGGGGATCAATCCGGCGGGGTTGAGTGCGCGGTAGGCCGTGCTGTGCTGACCCGCACGGCTGCGGTCCACCAGAACGGTGCGGTAGGGCAGGCCCATCTCCTCCAGCGCAAGGCGGATGATCAGCGAGGCATTGTCTGGGGCATAGTGAAGCACATAGGTCATGGGCGATAACTGCCTGCGGGTGGCGGGGGCCGCATGTCTGAAAGCGACGCAACAGCGATGCTTTGACCGTGCGGCACTGCATCGCGGCTGCGCCACGTGCCATCCGCCGCAGGCGGAAGCGGGCGGCCCTTTGGCATGGATCATGGGCGGTTCGCGCGAAGGGCTGCGTAATTGCCCCTCGCACCCTGCGTGCAACTTTCCTATAAGGGCCAGAATACCAAAAGGGAGCTGCCCCATGTCCGGAGATCTGTCGCCCATCGACAAAGCAAAGTTTGTCGCCGCGAAACGTGCGGCGCAATTTGTGGAGAGCGGCATGCGCGTCGGACTTGGCACAGGTTCGACCGCCGCGTGGCTGGTGCGCTGTCTCGGCGAGATGGTGCGGGATGACGGGCTGAAAATACGGGGCGTGCCGACCTCCAGCCGCACTGCGCAGCTGGCGCGCGAAGTTGGGATCGAGGTGATCTCGCTCGACGAGGCGAAATGGCTGGATCTGACCATCGACGGCGCGGACGAGTTTGACGGTGATCTGAACCTGATCAAGGGTGGCGGCGGCGCGTTGCTGCAAGAGAAAATCGTGGCGACAGCAAGCGACCAGATGGTGGTGATTGCCGATATCGGCAAGGAGGTCGAGCATTTGGGCTCTTTCCCGCTGCCCATCGAAGTGATCCCGTTTGGCTGGCAGACCACGCAGGCGCTGGTGGAAGAGACGCTGATCTCGATGGATGTGCTGGGCCGCACCAGCACCCTGCGGATGAACGGCGACCGGCCTTTCATCACCGACGAGGGCAACCACATCCTCGATCTGCATCTTAACCGCATCGGCAACCCGCGCCAGCTGTCTTTGGTTCTCAACCAGATGCCGGGGGTGGTGGAGAACGGGCTTTTCATTGATATCTGTGACGCGGTTGTGATCGGCTTTGGCGACGGCCGCGTGGAAGTGCGCGACATCAACACCGGCACCGTCGATACCGAGCGGCTCGATTTTGTTGAGAGCGACAATCTGTTTACTGACCTGAGCGACTGACTGGAAGGCGACCTATGAGTGATTTTGACTATGACCTTTTTGTAATCGGTGGCGGTTCCGGCGGGGTTCGGGCGGCGCGGGTGGCTGCGGGCGAATATGGCGCGCGTGTGGGGCTGGCCGAAGAGGACCGCTATGGCGGGACCTGCGTCATCCGGGGCTGTGTGCCCAAGAAGCTAATGGTTTTCGCCTCAACTTACCGCGACACATTCCAGGATGCGCGGGACTATGGCTGGGATGTGAATGACGGCCCCTTCGACTGGCACATTTTCTCGGGCAAAATGCGCGACGAGCTGGACCGCCTCGAAGGTGTATATCGCAAGCTGCTCGATGGCGCCGACGTGGACAAGTTCGATGCGCGCGCCACGCTTAAGGATGCGCACACGGTTAAACTGTCCACGGGCGAGGAAAAGACAGCCAAGCATATCCTCATCGCCACCGGTGGCCGCCCTGTGCGCCCCGAACTCGAGAATGCCGAGCTGGGCATTGTGTCGGACGACATCTTCCATCTGGATGCGCTGCCGCGGTCCATGCTGATTGTGGGCGGCGGATACATCGCCTGCGAATTTGCCTGCATCCTGCACGGGCTGGGCGTTGATGTGACGATGTATTTCCGGGGCGGGCAGATTCTCAACGGGTTTGACGACGAGGCGCGCGGGCTGGTGGCCGAACAGATGCGGACACGCGGCATCGACATGCATTCGGGCGCCAGCATCATCGAGATGGAAGACCGCGCCGGCGGCACCTGGGTGAAATCCACCACCGGTAAGGAAAAGATTTTCGACAAGGTGTTCTTTGCCACCGGGCGCAAACCCAACTCCGACGATATGGGGCTGGAAGAAATCGGTGTGAAGCTGGGCCGAAACGGTGCGGTGCTGGTGGATGAATACAGCCAGACGGGCGTACCGTCGGTCTATGCCATCGGCGATGTGACGGACCGCGTGAACCTCACACCTGTGGCGATCCGCGAAGGAATGGCCTTTGTGAAAACCGTTTTCGGGGGCGAGCCTACGCCGGTGGATCACGCGCTGATCGCCTCGGCGGTGTTCACCCAGCCCGAGATGGGCACCGTGGGCATGACCGAAGAGGCCGCGCGCGAGCATGAAGAGGTCGAGATCTATGCGACATCGTTCCGCCCGATGCAGACCGCCTTTGCAGGCCGCGATGACCGCGTGATGATGAAGCTGGTCGTCTCCAAGAAAGACCGCACTGTACTGGGCTGTCATATCGTCGCACCACAAGCGGGCGAGATGATCCAGTTGGCGGGAATTGCGGTCAAAATGGGTGCTACCAAGGAGCAGTTTGACCAGACCTGCGCGGTGCATCCGACAATGTCAGAGGAACTGGTGACAATGCGCAATCCTGTAAGGACATCTTAGCGTACAAGATCTTGAAATAATCCTGTGAACGCACAGTTTACAGACTAACGATGCGCAGACGCACAGTTTGCGCATCACACGACAAGCCTGCTCCGGTTCGGGGCGACTTAAAGAGGGAAAAACATATGGCTGGCAACACAGGCGGTCCTTGGGGCGGCGGTGGCAATTCAGGCGGCGGCAATAACGGCGGCGGCAACAATGGTGGCGACGATAACCGTGGTAACAATGGCGGCGGCAACCGTGGCAACCGCGGCGGCGGTGATAAACCCCCGATCCCCGAGATCGACGAGCTGGTTAAAAAAGGTCAGGAACAACTGCGCGTCCTGATGGGCGGCGGTGGCCGGTCGGGTGGGTCCGGTGGTGGTTCGGGCGGCGGGCAGGGCGGACCCGCGCTGACCCGTGGCACCGTGGGTATCGGTGCGCTGGTCGCCGTTGCGGCATGGCTGTTTGCATCGACCTACACTGTGCGTCCCGAACAGGAATCCATCGAGCTTTTCTTGGGCGAGTTTTCGGGTATCGGCACGCAGGGTCTGAACTTTGCGCCATGGCCGTTTGTAACTGCCGAAGTGTTCGATGTGACAACCAACCGCACGGAAACGCTGGGCATAAGCCGCTCGCAGGGTGATAACGATGGTCTTATGCTGACCACCGACCAGAACATCGTCGATATCGAGTATCAGGTGGTTTGGAACATCAAGGACGCTGAGAATTTCAAATTCTCGCTGCGTGATCCTGACTCCTCCGTGCGCGCGATCTCTGAATCCGCAATGCGCGAAGTGATCGCCCAATCCGAGTTGGCCCCGATCCTCAACCGGGACCGTGGTCTGGTCGAGCAGCAGGTGCAAACCCTTATTCAGGGTGTGCTTGATGGACGGTCGACAGGGATCAACATTGTGCGTGTCAACGTGAACAAGGTGGATCCCCCGCAGGAAACAGTGACGATCACCGACGCACAGGGCAACACCACCAACGTGTCCGTTGTCGATGCCTTCCGCGACGTGCAGGCGGCCCAGCAGGAGCGTGACCAGTTGCAGCGTCAGGCCGACGCCTATGCAAACCAGCGTACCGCCGAAGCGCGCGGTGAGAGCGCCAAGCTGCTCGAAGCTGCCGAAGGATACCGCGCGCGTGAAGTGAACGGGGCCATCGGTGAGGCCTCCAGATTTGAAGCGGTTCTGACCGAGTATGCCGCCGCGCCGGAAGTGACGCGCAAGCGTTTGTTCCTGGAGACCATGGAAACGGTGTTTGGCCAGGTCGACAAGATCATTCTGGAGAATAACGAAGGGCAGGGAGGTCAGGGCGTCGTCCCCTATCTGCCACTCAACGAGCTGCGTCGCAGCGGAGGGACAAACTGATGAACAAGGCTAGCTTTCTGATCCCGATTGTAGCGATTGTCGGTGCGGCAGTTCTTTCCTCGCTCTTTGTGGTAGACGAGCGCGAGAAAGCGCTTGTACTGCGATTTGGCCAGATCAAACAGGTTATTGACGAGCCCGGCATCGGCTTCAAGGTGCCGCTGGTGGACGAGGTGGTTCGTTTCGAAGACCGCATCATGTCGCTCCAGACACCGGTGATCGAAGTCACGCCTGCGGATGACCGCCGCCTGCGTGTCGATGCCTTTGTCCTCTACCGCATTGACGACATCGTGCAGTATCGTCAGGCGATCGGCTCAGGTGGTGAGAACCGAGCGGCCAATGATCTCAGCGGTATTCTCGAATCCCAGATCCGTGCGGCACTTGGTGCGGCGGGGGTGACCTCGAACTCAATCCTGTCACCGCAGCGGTCCGAATTGATGGAACAGATTCGCGTTCAGGCAGATTCTCGTGCCAATGCGCTGGGCCTTGCTGTTGTCGAGGTGCGCCTTGGCCGCACGAACCTGCCCGAGCAGAACTTTGACGCAACGCTGCGCCGCATGATTGCCGAGCGGGAACGTGAAGCAACAGACGAGCGGGCGCGTGGCCGCGAGGCGGCGCTGCGTGTGACGGCACTTGCGGATCGTACGTTTGAGGAAATCATCTCGGAAGCCAGCCGCGACGCACGCATCATCGAGGGTGAGGCGGATGCGGAGCGGAACCGGATTTTTGCGGAATCCTATTCCAAGGATGCAGAATTCTTTGAATTCTACCGCTCTCTGGAGGCTTACGAGCAGTCTTTGCTGGGCAATAACACCAGCATGGTCCTGTCGCCCGACAGTGAGTTCTTCAACTATCTGCGTTCGGATCAGGGATCCCGCTCGGACGAGGGCGAGCGCCGCTGAGGCAAAGGAAACCTGTGTATTGAAAAGGGGCCGCACATCCGTGTTGGCCCCTTTTTGCTGCTCGCTGCAGTTTGCGCGCAGAGTATGAAAGCCTGACGCGGATATCCGCCTGACTTCACGCCCGCGAGAGCGGCTGTTGATTTCGCCCGCTACCAGCCCATGTTTCATATTGCGGTCAGTGCATCGACATTGCACTCTGACATCCATGAAAGTCGCCCCCATGCGGGTATGATTTCGATCAGGAGACGATATATGCAGCCCAAAGCGGTCGCCCGAACACAAAGCCCTTCCATTACCCCCGCCTTGCGCGCTGCCCTTGTCGGGCTTATGGCGCTATCGCTGGTGGTCCTGCAGGCGGTCATGGCCTATGCCAAACCCGAAAGCCTTGCGCCACTGGCAGAGAAAATCAGCCCTTCGGTGGTCAACATCACGACATCTACGTTGGTTGAGGGCCGTACAGGGCCGCGCGGCATTGTGCCCGAAGGCTCCCCCTTCGAGGATTTCTTCCGTGAATTCCAGGACCGCAACCGTGGGGGCGATGACGAGGCGACACCGGCGCCACGCCGCTCCTCCGCTCTGGGCTCGGGCTTTGTGATCTCCGAAGACGGCTACGTCGTTACCAACAACCACGTCATCGAAGGCGCGGATGAGATCACGGTCGAGTTTTTCTCTGGCCGTGAGCTGATTGCCAAGGTGATCGGTACAGACCCCAACACAGACATCGCCCTGCTGAAAGTAGAAGCAGAGGGACCGCTGCCCTTCGTCAATTTTGGCGACAGTGACGCGGCGCGTGTAGGTGACTGGGTGATTGCCATGGGCAACCCGCTGGGGCAGGGATTTTCCGTCTCCGCAGGTATCGTGAGCGCGCGCAACCGCGCGCTGTCTGGCACCTATGACGACTACATCCAGACCGATGCGGCGATCAACCGTGGTAACTCCGGTGGGCCGCTGTTCAACATGGATGGTGCCGTGATCGGTGTGAACACGGCCATCCTGTCGCCCAATGGTGGCTCCATCGGTATCGGCTTTTCCATGGCGTCCAACGTTGTGACGCGGGTGGTTGACCAGCTGAAAGAGTTCGGCGAGACGCGCCGCGGCTGGCTGGGTGTGCGTATTCAGGATGTGACGCAGGACGTGGCAGACGCCATGGGGCTTCAGAGCGCTGCGGGTGCGCTGATCACCGATGTGCCAGACGGGCCTGCCAAGGAAGCGGGTCTGGAGACTGGCGATGTGATCTTGTCTTTTGACGGTGTCGATGTGGCGGACACCCGCGGGCTTGTGCGTCAGGTGGGCAACAGCCCTGTCGGCGCCACAGTGCGTGTGACCGTTCTGCGCGAAGGCAAGAGCCAGACCATCGCCGTGGTGCTGGGCCGCCGCGAGGATGCGGGCAGTGATGCAGAACCCGAAGTCGAAGCCGAGCCAGACGCGCCTGCTGCACCGGAGGTGTCCTCCATGCTGGGTCTTACGCTCACGCCGCTGACCGACGACATCCGCGCCAATCTCGGTGCCACGCCGGATACAGAAGGGCTTGCCGTGACTGAAGTTGCCGAAGGCTCGGAAGCCTTCGAGAAGGGGTTGCGGGCAGGTGATATCATTACCGAAGCAGGCCAGCAGAAGATCGCGACCATCGCTGATCTAAACGCGCGGGTGGATGCAGCACGAGACGCGGGCCGCAAATCCTTGCTGCTGCTCGTGCGCCGTGCGGGGGATCCCCGCTTTGTCGCGCTGACCCTCGGCGATGACTAGCGCTTCGATCAGATGACATGAAAAAAGGCGCTCCTTCGGGGGCGCCTTTTTTGGTTGGAGTGTTCACCCTTCGGGTGTCAGGGCGTGCGCCGCACCGCCACAATGCCCAATTCCCGCGCGGTTTCGATAGAGAGCACATCGCTGGGCAGCCCGGCTGCGGTTTGTACCGCCAGCACCGCACGCCGTGTCGCCGCGTCCATATTGCCGGTGATCGGGCCGGAATAAAGCCCTCGTGCGCTGAGCGCGCGCTGCAGCGTCGAGACGAATTCGACGGTGAAGTCGGGCGGGCAGGGGATCTCGAACCAGCGGTCCGTGCGCGGTGTGACGATCTGCTGGCGGCTCTCCTCGCGGTAGACGGGAAGACTGGCAAGGGTGCCGTCGGGGTTCATCTTGGCCGGGGTGACCAGAATTTGTTCGGTGACAGTCTCTATTACTGCCGGTGTCGGGATCTTGGCCCAGCAGGTGCCAGGGGGCGCGCCCGGAGGTGCCAGCCCATTGCCCGAAACCACCCCGCTCTGTGAAACCGTCTGGTTTTGAAGGCATGCGGACAGCACCATTGCCCCCAAAAGGGCTGCGGTGATGCGCGGTGCGGAACGTCGTCGATGTGCCTGTGTCATGGCCCAATGCCTTTGGGTCTACATTCTATGCGCGCAGCCTAACCGCATTTGCCGCAGTTGCCTAGAACCCCCTACGCAAACCGGCACAAAAGGGGCTGGCGCGCGGGCGAGCGCTTGCGTAGAAACGGGTGAAATCATCTGGAAAAGGGCAGCTTTGATGGCCAAGATCACCTACGTAGAACACAATGGCACCGAACACGTTGTTGAGGTCGCCACAGGCTTGACCGTTATGGAGGGCGCACGCGACAACAACATCCCCGGCATCGAAGCGGATTGCGGTGGTGCCTGTGCGTGCTCTACCTGCCACGTCTACGTCGATGACGCATGGGTGGAAAAACTGCCCGCAAAGGATGACATGGAAGAGGACATGCTGGATTTCGCCTACCAGCCCGATCCCGCCACATCGCGCCTGACATGCCAGCTGAAGGTCACAGACGCGCTGGACGGCCTGCGCGTGAAGATGCCCGAAAAGCAGATCTGATGCGGAACAGGGCGCGGCGTCCGGCGGTGTGCCTGTGGCGCAGTCTCGCCCGCCGCGCGCTGCCGGCCTTGTGCGTGGGGCTGGCGGTGCTGGCGCCTGCGGCACAGGCTGAGGTCATCACCACCGCCCGCTTTACCGAACCCACCTCGCGCTATGCCCACGGCATTCTGGGCGATGCCGAGGAATGGGGCGCGCTGGAAATCCGCACCGACAAGCAGCACACAACCTATACCATCCGCTTGCCGGTCACTTCTGTCTTCGAGGACGTCGCCCCCCGTCTTGCAGACATCGACGGCGACGGCGAACCCGAAGTGGTCGTGGTCGAAACCCAAGTTGACCAGGGCGCGTCCCTCGCCATCTATGACCACACCGGCAAGATTGCTTCGACACCCTACATCGGCACACGCAACCGCTGGCTCGCGCCCGTCGCCACCGCCGATCTGGACGGTGATGGGCTGATCGAACTTGCCTACATCGATCGCCCCCATCTGGCCAAAACACTGCGCGTCTGGCGATTTGCGCAGGGGGCGCTGACCCCCGTCGCCGCGCTTGAAGGTCTTACAAACCACCGCATCGGCGAGCGTGACATTGCAGGTGGCCTGCGCGATTGCGGCATTGGGCCCGAGATGGTGGTCGCAAACGCCGACTGGTCCCGCCTGATGGCAGTTACGCTGACGGGCCCAACCCTGCGCGCGCGCGACATCGGCACTCATGAAAACCGCGCGAGCTTTGCCCGCGCTCTGGCCTGCCAATGAGACGGCTGGCGGCATTCGTACTTCTGTGCTTTGCCACTTTGCCCGCCCGCGCGCAGGAGCAGATGACGCCAGACGCCTTTCTCGACCTCGCCATGGGCCGCACCCTGAGCTTTTCCGGCGTCCTCTCGGGCGGCCTTGTGGGGGTAGAGCAATTCCTGCGCCGTGACCTGTCGGTCTGGGCGGATGAGGCAGGCCGCTGCACCTATGGCCGCATCGAGATCAACGGCCCCTACCTGTGCTTTCTCTATGAAGACGCACCTGACCCGAACAATTGCTGGATCCCCTTCATGGATGAGGGCACGCTTCTGGTCCTTTCGCAGAACACAGGCGAAGTGCAACGCATCAGCGATATCAGCGATAAGCCGGTGGTTTGTGAAGGCGCGCCGATTTCCTGACTTCAGTTTGCCCCTGAACCCAATCCGCCAGAGGCTACAGGCACCGCCGGATCACTCCAGCGCGCGCCAACCGATATCACGGCGGCAGAAGCCTTGCGGCCAGTCGATCGCATCGACCATGGCATAGGCCTGCGCCTGCGCCCGGGCCAGCGTTGTCCCGCGCGCGGTTACGTTCAGAACCCGTCCGCCGGTCGCCACAATTTTCCCGTCCCGCAGCGCGGTGCCCGCATGAAAAACCATATTGCTGCTGTCTTGCGCGATCGTCTCGAGTCCACTGATCACCGAGCCTTGCTGATACGCGCCCGGATAGCCCGCCGCTGCCAGCACCACCGTCAGCGCGTGGTCCTCTGCCCAGTTCACGCGCGTACCCTCCAGCCGCCCTTCGGCTGCGGCCAGCAACAGGTCCAGCACCTGCGCGCCCAGACGCATCATCAGCACCTGACATTCCGGGTCGCCAAAGCGTACGTTGTATTCCACCAGCCGTGGCGCGCCGTCCTCGATCATCAGACCGGCGTAGAGCACGCCCTGATAGGGCGTCCCACGCTTGGCCATCTCGGCCATGGTCGGGCGGATGATCTCTGCCAGTGCCCGCTCTGCAATCGCATCCGTCAGCACGGGTGCCGGCGAATAGGCCCCCATCCCGCCTGTGTTCGGGCCGGTATCGCCGTCGCCGACACGCTTGTGGTCCTGCGCTGTGCCGATGGGCAGCACATTCTCCCCGTCACACAGCACAAAGAACGAGGCTTCCTCGCCCTCCATGAACTCTTCGATCACCACTTCGGCGCCTGCCGCGCCGAACTCGCCGCCGAACATGTCGTCAATCGCGGCCTCGGCCTGCGCCAGCGTCTCGGCGATGATCACGCCCTTGCCCGCGGCCAAACCATCTGCTTTCACCACAATGGGCGCACCCTGCGCGCGTACATAGTCCTTGGCGGCTGCCGCATCGGTGAAATGCCCATAGGCAGCTGTCGGTGCGCCACAGGCATCGCAAATCTCTTTGGTAAAGGCCTTGGACGCTTCCAGCGCTGCGGCGGCTTTGGAGGGGCCAAACACCAGAATACCCGCCTCGCGCAGCCGGTCCGCCACGCCTGCCGCCAAAGGTGCCTCCGGCCCGACGATGACAAAGTCGATGTTGTTGCGCTCGGCAAACTCGACGACCGTGCCGCCATCATTGATGTCGATACTGGCGCAATCGGCGATTTGGGCGATGCCCGCATTGCCCGGCGCCACGACCAGCTTGTCGCATTTGGGGTTCTGTAACACGGCCCAGGCCAGACTGTGTTCACGCCCGCCACTGCCGAGGATCAGAATATTCATGGCGCGCACTCCCTTGGAACTCAATCCCGCGCGTTTTATGCTGCACATGAGCTTTGCACAAGGACGCAACCATGGATCTCTTCGACGATCGCCCAGATGATACGCCCGCGCAGGGCAACAGCCCGGAATATACGGTGGGCGAGCTGTCGGGCGCGATCAAACGCGTGATCGAAAACGAATTCGGGCACGTGCGCCTGCGCGCCGAAGTGGGGCGCGTCAGCCTGCCGCGCTCGGGGCACGTCTATCTTGACCTCAAGGACGATTCCGCTGTGATGGCGGGGATCATCTGGAAAGGCGTTGCCGCACGGCTGGGTACGATGCCCGAGGAGGGGATGGAGGTCATCGCCACAGGGCGCGTCACCACTTTCCCCGGCCAGTCGAAATACCAGATCATCATCGAGGATATCAAACCGGCCGGCATGGGCGCGCTGATGGCGGTGCTGGAAAAACGCAAGGCGGCCCTCGCCGCTGAAGGCCTGTTTGATCCCGCCCGCAAACGCCCGCTGCCCTATCTGCCCGAAATCATCGGTGTGGTCACCTCACCCTCGGGTGCTGTGATTCGCGACATCCTACACCGCTTGCGCGACCGTTTCCCGCGCAAGGTGCTGATCTGGCCCGTTGCCGTGCAAGGGTCCAAATGCGCGCCCGAGGTGGCCAATGCCATCGCAGGCTTCAACCGCCTCACGCCCGGCGGTGCGCTGCCGCGTCCCGATCTGATCATTGTCGCACGCGGCGGTGGCTCGGTCGAGGATTTGTGGGGTTTCAACGAAGAAGCCGTGGTGCGCGCCGCCGCTGCCTCGGCGATCCCGCTCATTTCCGCCGTGGGCCACGAGACGGACACAACCCTGATTGATTTCGCCTCCGACAAACGCGCGCCCACGCCCACCGCTGCCGCTGAACTGGCAGTGCCGGTCCGCATGGAGCTGCTTTCCTATCTTGATCAGCAACATGCCCGCCTGAGCCGGGCGCTGACCCAAGGCTTGGTCCAGCGCGGCCAACGCCTGCGCGATATGTCCCGCGCGCTGCCGCGCCCCGACAGCCTGCTCGACACGCCGCGCCAGCGGCTTGACCGCGCGGGCGACCGTCTCGCACGGGCAAGCAGCCTCACAGAAGGGCCGAGGCAGCGATTCGAAAGAGCCGCAGCGCGTCTCGATCCAGCCCTCATCGCAGGCGTCCAACGGCGCAAGGTCCGTCTTGCCGACCTCAGCGGCGCGCTGCGCCCTGCTGCCCTGCGCAGCCGCCTCGCGCAGGACCGCAGACACCTCGCTGACCGCAGCGCGCGCCTCGCGCCGGCACTCTTGCGCGAATACACCCTGCAAACCGCCCGCTACACCCGCGCCGCCCGCAGCCTCTCGAGCACTGCAAACCGGCAGATCACCCTCTGGCAAGACCGCATCACCGCCGCCGAGCGCCTGCGCCGCACTTTGGGCTATGAAGCCACTCTCGAACGCGGCTTTGCAGTGGTGCGCAGCGGGACGACCCTCGTCACGCGCACAAGCGAGGCCGCACAGCACAATACGCTGGAAATCCAGTTCGCCGACGGGAAGATCACGGTCAAACCCTGACGTCTGTTCCTTTCGGCCTGAAATAGCATGGGGGTCAGGCGGCTGGGCTTCCTGTTACCGCTTGGCAGGCGTCAAACGCCGACTTTGGGGCCCAGACACAAAAGCTCTTCCGAACTTTCGTTGGCCTCATAAAGGGGCGTCACAGCCGGATCATTCTCGAACCGCGCGATCAACCCCCTTGGCCCGCGCTGAAAGCTCCAGCACTGCGGGGCAGGGCCGTCTTCGTAGGTAAAGCAGATTAAACCGTCTTCCTCATACCACTCACCGTCTTTGCATTCGCCATCCAGAAAGGACCAGCGGACGCGACGGTCAGGCAGGTAGATCTCGGCCCCGTAAGGCTGCGATCCGGTGCCGTAGTACAAGGTTTTGCCACGGGTATAGGCGTCAAATTCCTCCGCGCTCATCAGCGGTTGGGCGGCGGCGGGCAGGGCGGTACAGACCCAAAGGATAATGAGGAGAAGCTTCATCTCGACAGAGTGCCAGAACCGGCGGCAACACGCCAGAGGCTGGTTTCGGTCTTTCCTCCCCCGCCACCGCGCAAAGCGCTGCCGAATTGTCGCTTTTCGCCGTGGCGCGCGCGGGCGCTTTTGCTAGACACAACAAAAGATCAGGGAGGTGCGGCAATGGCGCTGGATGAAAAAAGGAACGGACCGGACAAGGGCGTCTGGAAATCCGGCAAGGGCAAGGGCCGCCACCACACCAAGGGCCGCCAGCTCGACGATACAGCATGGGCCGAAGTGCGCGACCTTCTGGGCGCCGAGCCGCGCGACCGCGATCTGCTGATCGAACATCTGCACCTCATTCAGGACAAATACGGCCACCTCTCCGCGGCTCATCTGCGCGCTTTGGCCGAAGAAATGCGCCTGAGCATGGCGGAGGTCTACGAGGTCGCTACCTTCTACGCGCATTTCGACGTGGTGAAGGAGGGTGAGGCGCCACCGCCCGCGCTGACCATCCGCGTCTGTTCCTCGCTCAGCTGCGAGATGGCGGGGGCGCAGGCGCTGAAGGCGGCATTGGAGAGCGGGCTGGACCCCGCAGAGGTGCGCGTGCTGCACGCGCCCTGCATGGGCCGCTGTGATACCGCACCTGTGCTGGAACTGGGCCATCACCATATCGACCACGCCACGCCGGAGAAGATCCACGCAGCCATCGCTGCTGGGCACACCCATGCGGATATCCCCGCTTATGAGGATTTCGCCGCCTATACCGCCGGTGGTGGTTATGCCGCGCTTAAAGACCTGCGTGCGCATGGCGATTGGGAGGCGGTGCAGGACCAAATCCTGTCCTCCGGTCTGCGCGGGCTTGGTGGTGCAGGTTTCCCCTCGGGCAAGAAATGGGGCTTTGTGCGCGCCAATGCAGGCCCGCGCTATCTGGCCGTGAACGGTGACGAGGGCGAGCCGGGCACGTTCAAGGACCGCTACTATCTGGAGCGCACGCCGCATCTGTTCCTTGAGGGCATGCTGATCGCCGCCTGGGCTGTCGAGGCCGAGCGGGCCTATATCTACATGCGTGACGAATACCCCGCCGTTCTGCACATTCTGGCCTACGAGATCGCCGCATTGGAAGATGCGGGGTTGGTCGCGCCGGGCTATATCGAGCTGCGGCGCGGTGCTGGCGCCTACATCTGCGGTGAGGAATCCGCGATGATCGAAAGCATCGAGGGCAAGCGCGGCATCCCGCGCCACCGTCCGCCCTTTGTGGCGCAGGTGGGCCTGTTTGGCCGTCCCACGCTGGTCCACAACGTCGAGACTCTGCATTGGGTCGCGCGCATCTGCCGCGAGGGGCCAGAGATCCTGTCGGAGGTGGAACACAACGAGCGCAAGGGGTTGCGCAGCTATTCGGTGTCGGGGCGCGTGGCCAAACCGGGCGTCTATCTGCTGCCTGCGGGATCAACCATCACGGACGTAATCAACGCCGCAGGCGGCATGGCGCAGGGGCATACATTCAAGGCCTACCAGCCGGGCGGCCCGTCCTCCGGTCTGCTGCCGGCCAGCATGGACGACATCCCGCTGGATTTCGACACGCTGCAACCGCATGGCACCTTCATCGGTTCGGCGGCAGTGGTCGTATTGTCGGATGCCGACCGTGCGCGCGATGCCGCGCTCAACATGCTGCGGTTTTTCGAGGATGAAAGCTGCGGTCAGTGCACCCCTTGCCGCGTTGGTTGCAGCAAGGCGGTGCAGCTGATGCAGGCGGAACGCTGGGATCTGGGGCTGTTGGAGGAGCTGTCGCAGGCGATGGTCGATGCCTCGATCTGCGGTCTGGGGCAGGCAGCACCAAACCCGATCCGGCTGGTGATGAAACACTTCCCCGACGAGATCTAAGGCAGCACTGGCTATTTGTTTTCCACCACCAGACAGGAGCAGCGTTGCTGCTTGAGGCTGTTGCACAGCTTTTGCGCGGCCTCGCGGGTGTTGCGGCCTATGCGGGCGAAGTAATATCCCTTTTTGCCCGACACGCGGTTTTTGACATAGATCAGGTCCAGCTTTTCGCGCCCGACCTGTCCGGTGCATGTGCGGGTCTGGCTGGCGATCTTGGTCTTGGCTGCGCGCTGCGAGGTGCCAAAGCCCAGCTGCACGCCCCATGGTTTCAACGCGGGCGGCGGCGGGTCCACCCGTTTGACGGGCGTCAGCCGCCGATTGCGCGCCATCTCGGAGCACGCGACATAGAAGGTTTTGTCGGGATCGAGGCGGAAATCATGATTTTCCGGCGGCGTATCGCGCCACTGCTCGGCGGTCAGGCCGGTGATGATGGGCACGTAATTCACCGTCTCTTCCGCCAGCCCTTTACCTTCCAGAAACCCCTCCGCGCGCCGCTCGCCGCCGTTATAGCCGATGGCGGCCATGCCTTCGTTGCCATAGCGGCGGGCCATCTCGGCCAGATAATGTGCGGAATGCTCCAGCGCATCTGCGGGGTTATAGGGGTCTTTCAGGCCGCGCAACAGGGCGGTGGAGGGGATGAACTGCGCGATCCCGCGCGCGTTCGCGTGGCTGAGGGCATTGGGATCAAACCGGCTTTCCTGCCAGATCAGGCGGGCGAAGAACCCCGCATCCAGCCCGTGCCGCGTGCTGAAAATCTCGATGGCGTTGCAGGTGTCATAAACGAAATGCGCAGGCCGGATGCAGTGCACATGGCCCCATTTGCCGCTGCTGCACTGCCCTTCGCGCGGGTCGGCCTGTGCCGAAACGGCCCAGATCAGTGACAAAAAGAGAGCAATCAGCCGCATGGACCTTTCGTGGCCTGCGCGCAGGGCCTTGTCAATCGCGCACCCTTCCATCCCGCGCGCCTAAGGGTTAGATCAGAAGGGAAGCACAAGCCGGAGACCTGTCAGCGTGGCGTTTTTCAAAAAGCTCAAAGACCGCATGTTCAAATCCTCGTCCAAGATCGACGAGGGGCTGGAGGCGATTGTCAGCGATGGCGGGGACGCTGAGGCCACGCCGGTAGATCAGGAAATCGCGGCGCCTGCGCAAGCGGTGGAGGATATCCCCCAAGCGGTGGAGCCCGATCCTGCAGAGCAAGCCGCCGAGCCAAAGGCGGACGAGCCTGCGCCGCCCCCCGTGGCACCCGTTCCCGTGACCAAAGCGGTCGAGGAGGCAACGCCAGCGCCCAAGCGCGGCATATTGGGCCGCCTCATGGGCCGCAGCGCCGATGCGCCTGTTGTCCGTCGCGTGCTGGATGACGCCATGCTGGAACAGCTCGAAGAGCTGCTGATTGCCTCCGACATGGGCGTGGACACCGCCCTGCGCGTGACCGCCAACATGGCCGAAGGTCGTCTGGGCAAGAAGCTGTCCGTGGACGAGATCAAGGCAGTGATGAGCGACGAGATCGCGCGGATCATGGAGCCGGTGGCGCGTCCGCTGCCCATTTATGCGAAAACGCCGCAGGTGGTGCTGGTGGTGGGGGTCAACGGCTCGGGCAAAACCACGACCATTGGCAAGCTGGCCAGCCAGTTCCGCGCAGCAGGCAAGACCGTGGTGATTGCGGCGGGTGATACGTTCCGCGCCGCAGCCGTAGAGCAGTTGCAAGTCTGGGGCGAGCGGGCAGGGGTGCCAGTGCTGACAGCGCCGCAAGGCAGCGACCCCGCCAGCCTCGCCTTTGACGCGATGGTGCGCGCCGAGGCGGATGGCGCGGACCTGCTGATGATCGACACCGCGGGCCGTTTGCAGAACCGTGGTGATCTGATGGAGGAGTTGGCCAAGATCGTCCGCGTGATCCGCAAGAAAGACCCCGATGCGCCGCACAACACGCTGCTGGTGCTGGATGCGACCACCGGGCAGAACGCGATCAATCAGGTGAAGGTGTTTCAGGAAATATCGGATGTGTCGGGCCTTGTGATGACCAAGCTCGACGGTACCGCCAAGGGCGGCGTGCTGGTGGCGCTGGCGGACCAGTTCGGCCTGCCGATCCATGCCATCGGCGTGGGCGAGCAGATCGACGATCTGCAACCCTTTGATCCACAGGAATTTGCCGATGCGCTGACCGGCGTTGACCGTCCGTGAACGACACATTGATCGCGGCCTTCGGGTCGTTCGAGTTTTACTTCGATGCGACATTGCTGGTCGCTATTTCAGGCGTGGTCTGGACACTGGCCCGGAGGCTGGCGCAGCTTGTCTTTTTCCAGATGGCCCTGCGTACCCGCACGGTCGAGCTGACTTTTCACGCAAATGCGGATGTGCCGCCCGAGATTTCCGCGCTGAAGCTGCTGGTGATTCGCTATGGGAATGATTTATATCTGAAGGAACTGGCCAGCGATCAGGAGCGCCACCATGGCCGTCTGCGCAATCATGTACAGAGGGTTGATATCAAGGATGCGCCGGACGGCGGTAAACTCATTCTGGCCAGACTGCGGATACACAAGCGGCTGGGCACGCAATTCAAGTTTTTCGTTGATGTGGAGGGAGATGCGGCACCTGTCGTAGCCTATCTGAAAACCCATGACGCCATAAAAGATGTCGATGTTACGCCTCGTCCTGTGCGCAACGGGCAGGACAAAGGCCGCAAGCGTTTGTTCTTCCTCGTAGCGGATTTCGAGCAGGTCAAAACCATAGAGGGGTTCACCAATAATATGATTTATCCTGTATGATCGGTCCCGCCCTGAATGACTGAATGGCTGTTTGCGATCGAGGGGACCGAGGCGGGGCATCGCCTCGCGCTGGTGCTTGCCCTGTCGGCAGCGTTTTTGCATGCGGTGTTTGGCGCGCTGCAAAAGGGCCGCCATGATCCGTGGATGACGCGCGGCGCGATTGACGGCTCCTATTGCCTGATGGCCGCGCCCTTTGCGCTGTTTGTGGTGCCCTGGCCCGAGCCGCATATGTGGCCGATTTTCTTTGGCGCATGGGTGATCCACTGCCTCTATAAATTCCTTCAGGCCGCCGCCTATACCAAGGGCGCCTATACGGTCGTCTACCCCGTGGTGCGCGGCACCGGGCCGCTGTTCACGGTGATCGGCGCCTATTTCATTTTTGGCGAGACATTCAATCTGACCCAATGGGCGGGGCTGCTGGTGCTGATCACCGGCATCTTCGGTCTGGCCGTCTATAACATGCTCTACCTGACCGCCGCGCGCGAGACGTTGAATGCGGCCTTGGGGCTGGCGGTGGTGACGGGGCTGTTTGTGGCGCTGTATACCACTTATGACGCCTACGGCATCCGCGCCACGGCCAATCCGTTCACCTTTCTGGCGTGGTTTTTCATGATTGACGGGTTTCTGTTCCCGATCCTCGCCTACCGCCG
>TARA_R110002020_G_scaffold475894_1_pt1 | contig 57623 bp, 70 predicted proteins | sample TARA_R110002020 | Tara Oceans TARA_R110002020 (sample SAMEA4396489) | marine metagenome | biome: Westerlies Biome; feature: [MES] marine water layer (ENVO:01000295) within the mesopelagic zone...; material: water (ENVO:00002006), including particulate matter (ENVO:01000060) such... | reverse complement strand
CTTGACCTTGTCCTTGACCTTGTCCTTGACCTTGTCCTTGACCTTCTCCATTCTCGCCTTCGCCGCCGCCTTCGGTTCCACCATCTCCGTTTCCATCCTCATTTCCTTCAAAATCAGGGTCATATGCATCAGGGATGCCATCACCATCTGAATCGGAGGAAGACCCATCATTAGGGTCATTAGGGAATGCGTCTTGGCTGTCGTTGATTCCGTCGCCGTCAGTATCTGCTGAGTTAGGGTTAGTTCCACTATTATATTCTTGAGCATTAGTTAAACCATCGCCATCAGGGTCCGCATTAGCGTCACTAGCGGAATTAGGATTTAAACCATAAGAGACTTCCCAACCATCAGGTAATCCATCATTATCAGTATCTGCATTGTTCATATCTGTTCCCGCAGCCTGTTCTTCAGCATTGGTTAGTCCATCTCCGTCCCAATCGGCGCCACCATCTGATGGGTCGAGTGGGTCAGAACCGTCAGCACTAACTATTCCACTTAATAATAACATAAGTGATAATACTACTGCCATTCTTTTATTCCATTTATTATCCCATATTCTGCTCATTATACATACTATATAGGTAAAACTATTTAAACTTTGCTATTATAACTAATCTTCACAATTAGTAGCATTTGGGAGATTACAGGGGTGAGTTTCGGGCTCTTCTTCATAACAATCATCAGTAAGTGGGTCGTCATCGCAAGTATAATTGGTGGTAGAATTATTCCCATTACAATCACATGAGTCGGTGGAGCAATTACAGGGGTGAAGTAATGATGAATTAATAAATTCACCATCATGACCCCATAAATCTAAGATTTGTTCTATGTCAAATATACTAAAGTTATTTTCTTCGATTATTATAAAGATGATAATAATCTGGGGTGGAGAGTAAGTGGGTTCTCTCGGAAAGTAATCCGGCTCACAATAAGTATCATTTCTCACAGATACTTCAACATCGTTTCTTTCAAAATCATCTTCAATATAACAAGGTTCATCCCCTCTCATAGATATAGAGCACCACTCCTTTTTCTCCTCAGACCATACTTCTTCAGTTCTACAGTCAAACCACAGTTCATCATCCTTATCCTCTTCACATCGATAATGGACTACTCCGTCTTCATCTTCCCAAATACATATCTGTTCATCTTCTTCAGCCCCCTCAAAACCACTATCTTGCCGGTTCAAATCAGTGGTTGCCGACCCTCCTGATGATAAGAGCAACATCATAACTAAAAAAAGACCAATTATAGAGTGTTGAGACATTATTTAAATTTAGGAGAAACAACTATTTAAAGATGTCCCCTTGGTTATTTTCTCAATATATTTACAAACCATGCAATAATTCCAATGGATAACAGAATTCCGAGTGGCCTATTGGGAGAGACCATAATATCTTCACCCATCCATGCAGCCCTTATGCCTGAGCCCACATCCTTCTCGGAATAAATAAACCAATTAATAAATCCTTGACCGAGAGGGGTGTCATCCCAAGTAATTTTCCAACCGCCTTTTTTGAGTATTTCATAGGCTTTTTCCCTTGCTACATGAGGGGGGTAAGTTTCCATATCTAATTTATCCCCTAACCATAATTTTTCCATCTCTTCTGAGGCATCATCCCCTAACCAAATTGACCATATATGACTTTCAGTTACCCCTACATATATGGCCTCATCAGTATACTCTTCTTGAGAAACTCCCCACCCATTCTCTATCAAAAGATTATAGGCTTTTTGATAAGAGTCTTGTAATCTCTGCCTAATAACATTCAGATTCTCTATCTCAGGGCTCATTCTTCTCCCTCACAAGTCCCCACACACATATCATACCAATCACTACCTCTATAATATTTATCTTCGTGCGTGTGGAAAGTAGAGAAGATGTCATATCTTCCTGGGGTAAGATTATAGAGAGTTAAATTTTGATAATCCCAATCTTGGTAGTAGGTTTCATAAGTTAGGGCATCTTGATGGCCGGTCCAATTCCCCGTTTCATTTTCATAAATGGTCCAAATCACAGTTAAATTATAGGAGCCATCAGAGCAACTTAAATCAGCATCCCAGGTCATGGTTATATTTTGAGTTTCCTCTCCATATGTCCAAAATGCATCATACATAGTAGGTAAACATTCTTCGGGCTCTTCCTCATACTGACAAGAGCCATCATCCTCTTCAGCCTCTTCATCATAATTTAGAGCGTCGGGGTCGGTGCAACCTTCAGGGGGCTCATAATATTCACACGAACCATCATCTACTTCGGCTTCTTCATCATAATTTTCAGCATCATCGTCGGTGCACCCTTTGATAACTTCTTCTTCATATTCACAAGACCCATCTTCACTCTCTGCCTCTTCATCATAATTTAAAGCATCAGGGTCGGTGCACCCATAGATAGGATATGCACAAGAACCATCATCTTCATTCGCTTCTTCAAGGTAATTTAGGGCATCTGCATCCATACACCCAAATATAGGGGTGGTGCTATTACCATCAGGATTAGTTAATGAAGGGTCTTCATCGGAACCGTCCCTACAATTTTTATATCCATCATTAATCAATGAGGCTTGAATTTTAGAACCGTCTCCACAAGTAAAATCCGAACCCCATTCCCAATCATCATCAGTAATCCATTCATCATCACCTTCTCCATAGGGAGTAATATCTATGATTGCTAAATATTCGAGACCTGGCATTAATAAAGCCAAAATAGAACCAATAGTAATGATTAATTGCCGTAATTCCATTGCTCTTTCATTAACTACCTCAATAATAGAATCTGATTCATCAGACAATGTAGGGGATTTTTCATCCTTTTCCTCATCTACCTTCACATCTACCATATCAATTAATTAAGAATACGACTATTTAAGGATTTAGCACACAATCAATCACAATCTTTATAAAGGATATAGCCATCCCCTATAATATGACAAACGAATCATGCTGGTGTTGTAATGCCCAAATGAAGAATGCAACCATCCCATTCAGGGATACCATTGTTCATTGGTGTCACAACTGCCAGCCTAATTTTAATGTAATAAAGTTTGCTGAAGAATATAACTTTGATGCATGAATGAAATATCTTTATATAATAGGATGGGAGTAGAAGTAATATGGAAACAATGTTCAAAATGTATCATACTATCATTACAGATGCACATAAGAATTTTATTAAGAATCATTTTAGCCACCGACACGAAAAGTGGCCCATCTATAAGAAGTGGTTCTTTAGAGATAATCCTCAAGCCACCAATGTAGATTTTTCTTCATGGATGGCGCACCATATGTGTGAGGATTGGGAAGTAGATATTCAATGGATGAGCCCTGACGAATTCAAATACCATTGGCCATCTCATTATAGTTTTATTATGGATATTCATTCTGAAGAAGAATAATTGAGTAAAATCATCTCCGTTCTTCGGCCAAATATTTATTTTCTTGTTGAAGAGTTTCAATCTGCTCTATGATTTCTTTGTTTTTACTATCTAATTCTCTTTCTCTCGGGAAAGATATCTTTAATTGTTCATTTAATGTATGAAAATTCCCCCGTATGAAAGTAGGATTTACACTATTAGGCAAATCAAACCGAGTCCAATAAAATTTGAAAGATGAGCCTCGATTATCTGGAATTCTCCGCAAATTATATATTGTAGGTAAACCTGGGGTGAGGAACCCCTTCTCATATCTTTCGTCCATAATACCTAATTTAATAATAGAGGTGGACATATTTGAAGTCTTTTCATTTAAAAAGATGGGAGATTTTCCACTCTTATCATAATTCCATATCCATCCATCCCAAGACACATTCCCCCAATTAGAGGCCGTATAAATAGGAGGCGCCCCTAAGAGCATCCTTAATATTCCCTGGAAATATATGGTGTGTTGAACACCCACATCTTTTTTCTCTATTGCTACATCCAAATCATAATCAGTCCCTCGTAATGCATGAGTGACTCCATAATAGGCATCATCAACTACTGATTGTAAACTTAAATTCGGCCACACCCATTGTTCATCTCCCCTCTCTATTACTCTAATATTTTGGACCTTTTGATTTCCCATAATCTTACTACCATCACCTGTATTATTTAAAGCCGCAAGTTCATTGTTTGATATGCTCCCAGAGTAAACTTTATTTTTAATATATTTTTTAACCATTTCTTTTACTCTTTCAACATGGTGAAATTCAGTTTCTTCATGAGGGGGTTTCCTCATATATAATTTCTTACTGTTATTGTATCCTGTCCCCACACCTAATATCACCGAAGCCTTATTCCAAGGAGGATTACTACCAGCAATTAACATTTCTTCAAACATTTGTAAATTTTCTTCTGGAGATTTACCATATTTATATTCCTCCCCTTTGACTATCTCAAATAAAACAAAGGCATATTCGTTTTTTATTAATTCTCGAGCAGATTCCTCATACCTTAATAGATTTTCTTCATCACTAGCATAAATAATTTCATCAGGGGGCTTCCCCAATATCCAAGTTACATCTTCTATAATGTGTGTGTATACATCTTCTATATTAAATGCATCAGGTAAGTCAGAAGATTTAGAAGGTTCATCTTGATTAGTATCATCAAATCTTAAATAAAACTCCATATTGTATTTATCAGCATAATCTCCGAGTAAAGAAATCCCTCGCCCATGGCCAATATGTAATGGGCCATTAGGGGTTGGTGCAAATCTTACCGCCCCTCCTTGGTCTCTCTCCCCCCATTTAGGTCCTGAAGACTCATCATAAAAATTAGGCATCTGTTTTAACCTATCTGGGCTTTCAATAAATGTCCTTAAATATCCTTGACTATGAGCATATTCTTTTAATTCCTCTACTAATGCTCGGGGGGAGAGATTTTGTTCACTATAGTGTTTTTCAATATTGTATAATATATCCTCTATTTCTTTTTGATAGTCTTTTAAATTAATATTTTCATAATTTAAAAAGTGATTTGTAGTTAATACTGCTAAATTATTATAATCATAATTCTCTGCATCTAAAAATACCCTATCATATGAAATATAATCATCTTGTTGTTCCCACTCTAATTCTTGTAAATGCCTCAAATAATAAATAGTTAAAATTTCTTGTAATTTATTCACACTACTATTTCTTCTTTCTAAAAAAGTGTGGAGTGGAACTCTATACAATTCTTTAGCCCACTCATTTACATGTCGATTCAATGAGGGGTCAAATTGAGGGAATTTGTGAGGATTCTTTCCAAATAATGTTAAAATTTCTTTAACACTATATCCTCGATGGCCCAATAACTCTTTTACAGTCTCTTCATAGGCCCTTGTAGGATTATGATATTGATTCAATCGATTTTTATATAATTTAATGACATTAGATAGTTCTTCTTCAGAGTTGGGCATCATAATCACTTCTTAATAGTAATTAAATTAACCCTTCCTACTATTTAAAGATTATTCACTATCCCCAGAATCATCAATGTGGGCAAAATGTTTTTCTACTATGTGTGTTGCACCCACTTCGTGAGCCGTTTTAATAGTGTCTATTTCCATTCGATGCCTTCTTTCTTCCGCATTAAGAGCAACAGCGTGTTCTAACCTAACAGGAATAACTTCTACTTCCTTTTGCTGCTCCGACTTCCATAATTCTAACATTGAAGTAACTATTAAAGTGGCTAAAGTTCCTACAATGGCCAATAAAGAAATAAATCCTTCTAACATAGGCATTACACTGTCGGGGTCTCTAATTCCTTGAAAAACAATAGTCAGAGCCGCTAAAAGCCACCCCCAAACAATTGGAACCCCTATCCAAGTCATCATCTTGTCATTAAATGACTTGTCCTTTTTGTTACCATTATGTGAAGACATAGTCAAAAATAAGTATCTTACTATTTAAATCTTATCTTATTTTCTCGACCCGCCAAAGTATTCAACACCATGTCCTTCCGCTAATAAAATTTGAGATACATCTCCCCTTTCTTCTTCCCCATCATTAATTAAATATAAGGAACCTAAACACCTTCCAAATTTTCCTACCCCGTGGGATTTCAAAATTACTTTATCTGCATTCTTTAATAATTCTTTCAACCTTTTAGTTGCTAATTTTCCCTTCTCTTTCTCTTCCAAATCTTTAGTTCTTTGTTCATAAGTATCAATTCCATAAAGTCGAATCCTCTTAACTGAATGGGTATGAAAACCCAAATCAATTCGGGCATCAATAGTATCCCCATCTACTACTCTCAATACATTAATCTCATATTCCCACATAACTAACCAATATGTGTTTTACTACTTAATGATTCTCTTCATTTATGATGGGAAGCCAATCATGACTCGACCTTAATGTATGGATAAAGGCCTTAAGGTGAGGTAATTTATTTTCCTCATCCCAATTAAACTTCTGACTACTATTGTGTGAATCTTCCAAAATATAAGAAATATTGGGTTCTTTCACTTCTATTCCTAATTCCCCACACATTAAATTAAATAAAGATTCTAATCCTAGAATTTTAACAATCTCATTATGAACAATTGGGGGTGAATGAAGAGATAGATTGTTGTGCCCTTCTATTACACATAATTTGCCTTCATATTTCTTCATCACTAAATCTATATCGGGTAAATCCAATAAAATTTCATTATCTAATAAAAGTAAAAATTCACCATCAGCGATTTTGGTTAGGTTTTTAATAGATTCCCTCTGAGATGTATCTTCAAGAGCGCTCTCACTAATTAAGATTTTAATGTGAGGTGTTAAATCTAATAATTGGGAAATTTTAGGAAGATAATCTTCTATCTCATTTTGGGCTATTTTTATAATTATTTCTATGTTATTTACCTTTTTAACATTCTTAATAATGTTCTCCACGCTATTCTTCAATGTTTTAAAAGTCCGTGGAGAAGTAATCAAAATAGATAAGATATATGAATCCATAAAATTCTTTTCTATTTATTCCTACTTAATGCTTCCTTTATTAAATTAAAGGAATGTGAGTGGTCGACGAAGGGGGATTCGAACCCCCGACTCAAGGCTTCGCAAGTCCTCGGCCGCATCCAGGCTTCGCCAATTGATAGGAGGGGTCAATACTATATAAAGTCTTCTCTTTATTGAATCGTTGTTATCAGTCCCTATTGATAAAATATCTGACATATCTTTGGCCGGTAAGGTCCTTCTTCCATTCCTTCTTGAAATTGTAACCCCTATCTTGTAGGTCACAAATTCTTCGGGAAAGAGACCTAATCTTATATACTGCTTGGGCCTCTATATTACTTATGTCATCATAGTTTTCAAAGTGTCTCTCTAACATTTCTACTTGTGTTGTCATATATCTTCCTCCTTTTATTACCTTTATAAACTTTTAGGTTTAGTGGTCCACTTACACATAGGACACCACCTATATTGGTGCCCATCCTTATTTTTTTTACTCAGGCCAGTTTTTGACCATCCGCACCTTCGGCATTTCCGCCCCCAATTTTCATAACTCTTTTTACTTCGTGCCATATTAATTTGAAGTGGGTGGTTTTACCTTTATATACTTTATGTCGGGATATTTTTCTAATAGATTGTCGCATTTTTGACAACCAATCAAAGGATACTGTTTTTTCCTTTCTTCATATGGTTGGTTCAAATCTCTCCCACAACAATAGCACCTATTTGCCCTATTCTTATAACTTTTTTCTGCATCTTTCATAACTCAATGATATTCCTTTAACTATTTAAGATTACCTTATGAGGATGCAATAGTTGGGAGTGATGCGGGGGCTAACCATCCACTATCTATCCCATCATCATAGAAAGATAAGATTTCCTCATACTCCACTAATTCACACACCATCTTAGAATAAGTATAACCTACTTCATAGTTTTGATAGGTCTGATTATTCACCCAAACAATATGTCCTTCCCATTCATCTTTGATAAATAACTCTACATAGAGCCTTTGGCCTTCTTCATCATGTTCCTTGTCTATAATTACCCCTTCTAATGTTCTACAGGAAAATGGATTCACTATCTGCCCTTCGGGTGAAGCGGGGATAGAAGAGCCCACCAATCCCAACAATATTATTACTGCCAAGAAATAGGCTACTGAATCTCCATCTTCACCCATACGGAACAATTAGTATAATAATTGTTTGAGTATTAAAGGTTAATAGCATTTTTTATGAATTAATTTTTTAAAATTGATATCCACTAACTACGAAAGCCACTGTAACGACAGTAATGAGAGCAACAATAATCTTTTGATTTCTTGAAAGGGCCTTCCATCGATTCGCCACTCCTGATGCTTTCTCCGAAATATCTTCAGCAGCAAGAAGGGCACTATCTGCGGCTTCCAGCGTTTCCTCTGCGGCTTCTTGCACATCATCAGAAGCATCTTTTAATTCAGTAAGTGCTCCTTTTAGGTCTTTCTCAGCAAGTTTATCAGATACATCACCTAACTCTTCTGATGCTTTCTCAACAGCAACAGCCGCTTCTTCTGTTTCTTCAATAACATTTTCTAAATTTTCAATGGTTTCATTTAAATCAGCCACTAATCGTGCTACTAAATCACTTTTATTTCCCGAAACTTTAAGTCCTCGAGTTTTAAGTTCATCCTTTAATTGACTTACTGTGTGTCCAGAATAATCTGCTTCAGTAACTGTTTCGACCATAATCTTTCTTCCTTGTTATTGCTATTTAAATGTTCTCATTTCCCTTTCAAACATATCAATCCACCTTTTTGCTATATTTTCCATTGATTGTGTGTCGGCCCATATTTTTCCTGCTTCTCTAAACGGTATGGTATCCCCAGGATTATCTAAGTAATACTTCAATAAATTAGCCATTGTTGAAGGGTAGTTCTCTCCATGTGGATACGGATTAATAGTCACACCCCTGTTCCCAACTGTTGAGTGAAGGGCCCCCACATTTGAAGTTAAACAAAAACATCCAGCCCTTTGTGCCTCTAATGCCGAAATACAATAAGTTTCCGTAAATACTGTAGGGTAAAACCATATATCACATTTAGCCCATGCTTCTTCAATTTCTGTATCTGTGGCATATTCGTGAAAATTAATCTTATGTGGTGAGTTATCTACTAATTCTCGAAGCGAAGGTTTCCTCTCCTCATAATGTTCAAAAGTTCTCGGCCCGTCTTTTCCTAATCCAAAAACATCTAATTCAATATTATATTTATCACCATCTAAGAGATTTATCATTTCGATGGTTTCAGGTAATCCCCTATTCCAACAAGAAGTCCAAAGTAATTTTCCTGGATTTTTCTCATATTGGTCTATGTCAATAGAAGGTGGCAATAGGCCATGACCTATAATCTCTAAGTTTTCAGCCTCCGCCCCATAGTTATCTATCATAATTTGTTTATGACTCGGAGATAAAACAACTGTTTTAACAAGGTGATTTTGAATATTGGAATATAATTTTTCACCATCTAATGGCAAGACTTTGAAATCATAATAACCAATAGGAGTTACATCATGCAACCATAGATAGGTATTGGGACATTTACTAAATTCATAAAGGAAATAATTAAGGTATCTTGAAACTATGACTATATCATAATCTGCACTATTGAATGGAACCTCGCCTTCCATTAAACAATAAATATCTACTTCATGACCTAATTTAAAAAATTCAACAGAAAGATGAGTAAGAGAAGATTCACTCCCCCACCCTTCATTGATTTCAAAATTTTCATCCACAGTCACGAAGGCAGGGAATGCAGGAGAGTATCCTGTCCAAAAGGCAATCTTCATATACGCCAATAAGAGGGTTATCTATTTAATACTTCACAAATTTAAAATCTTAGAAAGTTCAATTTCAGAAACAAAAGTATGTCTTGGAATATCTATATTCCCATATATGGTCCTTAATCTCAACCTTTTACTCCCTACTCGTGCAATTACCACATAAAACCCATTTACTTTAAAAACAAATGAGGGGTGATAATCATTATCTAAAATTTTATTTTGTAAATCTTGATAAATTACATCTAGTTTTATTAATCTTTCTTCTAATTCATCCGTAATTTCTACTAACTTATCACTATATGCCCTATCTATTTTTTCCTTATCTTTCGGTTTTATAGCCTTTTCCAAATGATAATCATAATACCTCAAAACTTCATCTTTAGACTCATTCCATTTAGTTTGTTCCTTCAATCTTATTCCTTCAAATTGTAAAGATAGGTCATTTAGTAAAACATCAATTTTATCATCAGTCCATTTTACTATTTCCGTTGGATGAGATTTTTCCCAAATAACTATTTCTTTAAGAAAATAAGGTGAATAGGAGAGACATGTTAGGATGATTCCAAATGCTTCAGGAGGTAATGGTGAATCAACATCAGACTGATACTTTAAATAAAAATCAACAAAGGATTTAGAGGTCTCTTTATCTATTGGCACAAATTTTTTTTCATAAAACTCGAAGCCACCTATTAACCCTCTCCTATTAATTGATTCTGCTAAACTTTCTAAAAAATGAGGATATATTTCTACATCCACCCATGAAAAATGCACATATGGGCTATCTACTCTAATAACCCAAGGGCTATCATCATTTCGAAAATCTACAATATCTGATTTTCTCCACCCTTCCAAATATTTTTTCTCATAAGTTTTTTCAGAATCCCCTTTATAATAATAAAACATCTCACACCCCCCTAGTCAACTAACCAAATTATCTCCAAAAGGATAGGGGTAGAAATACTTGAATGATTTATTTTGTTAACCCCATCACTCATTTCTGTTTCTAAATACCCCTTTGCCTCATATGCTATATTTTCAATTATTATAATTTCAAAAATATGTCTCACCACCTCTCTCTCGTGAGGGTGTAATTGCTCAGGATATTCAGTAAGGAGATAATTAATTTGGCCTTCAATTCCATGCTCTACTAAGATATCTAATAGGATATCTTTCATCCTTTCGACGGAAATCATAAAAGATAATTATATTCCCCGATACCTAAAGATTTCGCTATTATAGGTAAAAGGCAAATCTAATTCATTATTACATTGAATAAGATATGAAATTTGGTCACACATATCTCTCACACTCTCAGAAGATAAATATTGTTTGGGAATGATATTCATCCACACCTTGCCACCATTATCTTCCAATATCACATTTCCCTTAAAATATGAAGTATCTAATAAGATTTCAATATCTTTTAATGCCCTATATACTGAATTACTAAATGTAGAATCTTTATTTAAAACTCTCTTAGCATCACTAGTTACATTAAGAATCATTAATAGAGAGGGGTGGAGACTTACTATATAAAGTTTTACATAAATTATTGGAAAATAATCTTATACATATTGCCGAAGAGGATAAATAGTATCTAAAAATCCTTCCTCCCACCCCTCTTTTACGGATTCCATTGGTAAGTTGGTGAAAAGAAAAGTTAATGTATGTTCATCTATTTGCCAATACTTACACATCACCTCAAAAATATCTTCTTCAGTTTCTGCATTTTCAAAGATACCAACATAACTAATCCTTGCTGTGTTGGCTGAAGCAATACCAAAAATATTCCCAATAGCCCTTGCTTGTAAATGTTTGCCCTCTTTTTCCATTAATATTAGTTTAGATTCTTGACTACTTAAGGATTGTTACCCTATTAAAAAAATAAACCTTTATATAGGAAAGAGATACATGGGCATTTATGGCAAAAACTTATAAGCAATTTGTTAAGACTTTTAAATTTAGAGCAAAGAAGAAAAGTGAAACCCCTAAGCAATTTATTTCTGCGAGAGGAAAGGCGATGGGTAAGGCGTGGCAAGCCCAGAAAAAGAAATCTTCTAAGTGATTTTTTAACTATTGATTGGTTCTATCTCACATATTCCCTCAGGGCAATCGCTTTCAAGAGTCCCAATGAGTGCATCATTATCACTTAAATGATTAATGGCTTCTTCAATCGATAATGGGACTAATGGTTCATTACCTCTTGACCCTGACCTATAAACTGTTGTTCCTTTCAACTGTGGACCATATTTAAGCAATAATTTTCCATATTTTTCAATAGGATAATCATTGGGGATATTAATAGTTTTACTAACTGCATTATCTATATGTTTCTGAACAGTAACCTGCATCCTTAAATGGTCTTCTACAGCAATATCGTGAGATGAAACAAAAGAAGAAATATCATACCCTCCCTCATATATTTCTTTAAATAGAGGGTCAATAACAATTTCTTCTTTCAATTTCCTTTCATTAGAATCTTCCACATCAGCATAATATCTTCTTTTATAACCTACGGAAAAGACAGGTTCAATTCCACTACTCGTCGCCGATAATATAGAAGTGGTTCCAGTAGGTGCAATTGTTAACAAAGCACAATTCCTAATACCATATTCCTTAATTCGGGCCCGAGTTCCTTTGGGTAATGTAGAACAAAATCCTGATTCTAAAAATTTATCTGCTTTGAAGGAAGGGAAGGGCCCCTTCTCTACTGCAATATAAGTTGACGCCTCATATGACTTTTTCTTAATAAAATTAAATATTTGGTCAACCTTTCGCCTTCCTTCTGCATTATCATATCTCAAACCTAATTTAATTAAACAATGACCCAAACCCATGACACCCAATCCTACCCTTCTAACATTCTGGCAATTTTGTTCAATTTCCGACATGGGATAAATATTTACATCTAACACATTATCTAAGAACCTCACACCCACCGTGATAGTGTCTGCTAATAGTTCCCAATTTATATCTCCACTCTTCCCATCAATATGATTGGCTAAATTAATTGCTCCTAAATCACAACACCCATAGGATTCTAGCCAAATTTCACCACACGGATTAGTGGATATTAATGGTTTATAATACCATATATTATTCATTTTGTTGGCCAATCCAATATTTAATATCCCTGGCTCTCCAGATTCCCATGAATTCTTTACAATAATATCCCACAATTCCTTTGCAGCAATAGTTCCAAATTCTTTATTATTCCATGATAATTGAATTTCTTCGTTATTTTCTACCATATCAAAGAAGGGTTGGTCTACTAAAACTGAAACATTGGCATTCTTTAATCTTTGGTCAAACTGATATTTAATTAATGATTGGATGGCCTCATCATTACCCATATCATAGGAATCAATAATTTTTTGAGATTCTTCCGCAGGAAGGTTAGGGTATGCAGAATGAATCACCTCTTCGATATTTTCCATATTGATATTTACTTCATTAAACTTTTTATAGAGGAATTCTATAATGTCTGCGTGGTCATATCTTAAACATTGCATTAATGCAGTCCTCCTACCCCCTCCTGCTTTAATTACTTCTCCAACTTGATTAATGACTTCCATTAATGAAACTGCACCTGTGGACTCTCCTCCAGTCCCTCTAATGGGGGCCCCTCGAGGCCTAAGAGGGGTAAAATTTATTCCAACCCCTCCCCCCGTTCCTGAGATTACCATCATATCATTTACGGTTTTGCCCCACCCTTCTCTTGAATCCTCTGTTGGGATTACGAAACAATTTAATAGTTGTCCTTTCATCCTCCCGCTCCCATACCATATTCTCCCCCCAGGAACAAATTGATTACTTTGAAGGGATTGTTGGAACCTCTTACTCCACTTTTCTCTATTACCATTCTCAGCGGCTGCTACATAATTAGCGACTCTTTCACACGCCTCCTCCCAGGTCTCCGATTCGGAGATGGCATACCTTTGGTGAAAAATTGTGTCTGCAAAATTTTGTGGTTGATACATATGATTCCGACTGTGAAACAACTATATAAGGTTTATTATTTATTCATAAACATCATAATTAATTAGCCTGTTAGTTCCAATATAATTATCACTCATCATATAGATAGGATATTTAACAAACTTAGGTTTGGGTTTTGGCTTATAAGTAGTAGCCTGTCGTGAGTAACCATAATTATAACCCAAATAGCCCTCTTCTTCTTCAGTAGCAAATTGGAAATGTTCTGGGCTGATAGATGTTAGGGATTTAGAATCATCTACAAAGGTTCCTGCAACACACCCTAATTTATCAAGGGGAACATCTCCTAATCTCCCCATAATTACTGACGAAGATAATGAAAGTTTACTATCTTCATTAACTAATAAACATCCATCTTCACTAACATCTTCTAATCCCCACACTTCCATTTCGGCACTATCCCATACTTTAAATTCATTGGTGGGCCCTATCTGATGTAAGATATAAAGGATGTCACTATTTTCTAAGTCTACACCAGTAAAATTATAATGGAACATCCAATAATCTACTACTCCAGATTGGAGATGTAAATATTTAAAAATCGCATTATTATTTTCAGGATTAATTTGAATTTCCATCCCCTCCTCTAAATGCGGTTTGAGAACATCTACATATTGAGGCATAATCCTTATCCATTTAGTAAAGTTTTTGGGTTTAATAATTAATTCTTTTTCTTCAGGTTCTTCTTCTTTTTCCTCGACAGGGGCTTTTGTAACTTTTACATTCTTTTTTTGTTCACCTTTCAATGTTTGGAGCCATGCAATTATTAATCTCTCGGGCTCCTCTAATTTATTTGAGACCTTTTTTAATGCTTGAGTTCTCGAATCCCCATCCTCTAAATATCCTTCATACAACTTTCCAGCCATCTGCATTTTCTTTTGTTTTACAGTTTTTCCTCGGGTGTTTTTTCCTTTCTTTCCACTCATCGCAATTGCAGAAGTCCCCTTTTTAGGTTTTTCAATTACTATGACTTCCTCTACTATTACCGCCCCCCTGTGGCCTTTTTTATGCATATGTTTTTTGGCTAAATTCCGAGAAGTAAATTCTTTTCCATCTTCTGGGTCTATAAATTTTTTCTTAACCATATTAAACCCTTTCCTGTTCAACTACTTTAATTATCTCTTCTAAACTAATGTTTTTCTCTCCATTGGTGATGCTTTCTAATAAATTCTTTTGTTTATTAATGTCTGTAGGTTCTATAATACTTACATAATCCACTAATATAGTATTCATTTTTGATGCTTCAAAACTTAGCCACACCAAACTATTGTGCTCCCCTTCTTCAGCATCATTTATTTCTGGAAGTTCATCTCGGGTAACAAAATCTACATATTCTCTAATTCTTTGTTCTCGAAGATTTCGAGCAGTATCTTTGATATATGCTTCTGCCCTAGGGTGTCCTATAATTTGATAAATATAATCAATAGGAATTTTACTTCCGAAGTTAGTCAATATCCAATTTTGTAATTCATAAACATATCTCTGCCCCAACCCTAATTCTTCTTGAATTTCGACATTATCTAAAGACAATGATAATTCTAAAACTCGGCTTGGAGGAGTTAAGTTAGTGGAATTCAAAAAATACCCTCTCCTATGAAATAGTTCCTTCTTAAACTTATTAATAAAATTCACCCTCCACACATCTGCATTATCAACTGCTTCAAATAGACTATCTAAAGTGGCTGGGATTGCGCCCTGTTTAGAATAGAGAGCCCCTGTGGTTTGAGCATCTTTCAATATTTCCCCTATCGACTTTAACATAGTCACAGACATTTGGGGATTAGATGCAATATCATATAATGATTCCTTAAATTCTTCTTGAGTAAAATTCTCCCTCCATGGTGGGATTTCCTTAATGTCACTCTCTTGGTATCCATCATATAATACCAATATAATCCCTCTCCTCCATTTGTCTTCCGATTCTCGCTCTATGGGGGTGATGAATTCGTATAATTGAGAAACATCGGTAAATTGTTGAGAAACTGCTTTTCCATTCAATAAGTCAATTCCTGAAATAGTTATCAATTGTTCTTCCTCCGCAACCACTATGCTCTCAATATATTTCACCGATTGAAAACTTCTTATCATTTCTCCATCATCTCCTTCTTCTAAATCCATAGTCAGAATAAGTTGGGGCCTCTCTATTAATATGGGCTCATCCACTAATGCCATGGGATTTCCTGTTCCCCCTATTGGTGCCATATTGTGAGATGGGGAGAGCCCCATTGCCTTTTTATAAGTCCCACCTCTCCAAAATTTTAACCATGGGAATTTTTGAAAAATTCCATGAATTTCGTTTAAGACAGTAGTATATGAATATCGCAATGTTCTTCCTACTATATCCAATGGCTCACCGTCATCATCATAACTCCATTCATCTCCTTCATCGCCCATCTTGCCGAGTAAACTAACACCCCTCCTGTCGTGTTTCATATCTTCAACAAGATTTACAAACCTCTCCTTCTCCTCAGGAGGTGTGGCCAAAAGGTAATCTTTGTAATGATTCACAACCATAGAATATTGGTCAGCAGTTAAGTTTTTATTATGTAATAACCATAGTGGATTCTCAATTAAAATATCATCTATAAATGTAGGATTATCTTTAATATTTCCATTTCTTGCTAAAGACTTATCTAATTCTGAAGTTTGACCAATTAATTGGGTCACCAATGACTTATCTAAATTAGTATTGTCTACCATTGAATTTTTAATAATATTGAGATATTCCTCATAACTTCCCCCATACATATTGCTGACATCTTTCCATGAGGGATTACTCCCTGTGTCACTTCCGAGTAATGCTATTTGGGAAAAGGTAGGTAAATCTTCATTAGTAACTAATCCTCCAATTTGACTTACACCGCCACAGGCAGCGATTTGGAGAGTATCGATATTTTCCGTTTGTTTATTCAATCTCTTAATATTTTTCAACAGAGATTTCCCACTCCCTATATTGGGCTTTTCAAAGGATTCCTTTTGCCCTCGCCAATATCCAAAACCTTGAGAATAATAATCCCCAATAGCCTCTCTTAAAACTAATCTTTCAAACATTCTAAATTGTTCCGATGTCCTAAGCCATGTGGCCACATAATTATATCCGATGTCATAAATTAAATCAGAATGAGATTCCCCATCTCCTATTCCGAGCAAATAATTTACGGCAGGAATAGAAATGTCTTCTTGAGACCTCACTACGGCTGTTTCTTGATTATATCGATATGATTCCTGAATTAAGTTAATGGTTCCATCTCCTAATAATTTCATAATACTAATTTCTTTCTCCGGAGAGACAAATCTATTCGGGTTAGAGGAAGAATTATCCTTATTGTCCATCTGCCTACTCATAAAAGCAAGGGGGTCAATATCTAATTCTCTTCTATTTTTCCATAATGATTCATAGGCTAAGGTAGTTCGAATATTTGATAAAAGAAGACCCTCTAACCCCATAGGGGGGCTACCCCCTACATTAAACTCAACTAATTCACCCATTATTTCAGAAGCAACTATGACTGTCCTCTTAGACTGTCTATCAAATTTTTGATACCTTAATGCTTCGTGGGTATTCCCCATCCCTAAATATATCCCATTATATTCTTCACAATAACCCCAATCATCAGCATTTTTAAAGGGTAAGGATATTGCCAGCCCCATAAAATTTCTAACTGTGTGAAGTGATTGGCCAAAGACCCCAGGTAACTTGCCATGTCTGCTATATAAATTTTTAAATTCAGTTAACATTTTTCCAAAGGCTCTAAGGCTTAAATTCGGGCAAAACATTAAATGTTTCATACCCACTAAAAATTCTCGGTATCTTCTGTATAATTTAATTTCGGAGTTAGGTGAGTTAGCATATAGTGTGGCCTCCCTACCTGCAAATCTTTCTAACCATATATCCATTCGAGCCTCCTTATCTCCTTGTAATTCATTAGAAATGAGTTTATCCACTAATGTATCTAACATTTCAGTAGGCACACTACTAATGATAGGGGGGTAATTATTGGGCCCAGTCAATATAGAATTAGTATCGAATAAAGCCAAATATACCATCTCATTAATCCCCCCAACATCGATATCATTTACTGTATAGCCTGTGTGAGACTTTGCCATTGCATAATGTGTGCCCTCATTACATCTTCCATTTCTTAATAATCCTTGGCAAACATTATCTCTTGCCAAAGGGTCACCATAATTTTCATCAAATAAATCAATATTGTCCACTATGCCTTCAATAAATTCAAAATTAGCAACATCTGCTTCTACCAAGAATCTTATAATTTGGTTTCCTGCCTCTAAATCTAAACACCGATTTACTAATCTCCTTATGGTGTTTTCATAAGCCCAAATTATGGGGTTCATAGAGAGAGCCAATAATGCATTCTCATTTCCATAATTTAATATATATCCCGAATCTCCATAGGACATTCTTTCATCATTAGCCATTACAATTAAGGCATTAGCATCTCCGACTTCTACTTCCCCCATCCCTTTGAGGAATATTTTAGAATCATATTCTATCTTAACATTCCCACTCCCTGCTTTATCAGAATATCCTATAAAGACATAGGGGGTTGCACAGTAATCATAATTTAAAAGTCCTGCATCTTTGAGTATCCTCCCTATTGCCCCTAATATATTAAATCCCCAAGGGGATTGTGATGGGTCTTTGGGATAGACTTGTATTTCTACTCCTACATCCCTACCTACTAAATCGCCCCCTTTATAGGCATCACCCCACCTGAGGATAAATCTTCCAATTTCTTGCCGATATTCTGTTTCCCCTCTTTTATACACCCACACGATGCAGTTACCATATTTGAAATCCGAAACTGGACCTCGGGCATAACATCCATCCCAATTTTCACAGGATGCCGATTTTTCACTCCACAATCTCCCCGTGGATTTAGTAAGCATTTCAAAGGGGTCGGTAGTAATCCATAAAGAATAATCACCCCCCTTTGATTGAGGCCATAATCGACCTCCCTTTTTCCCTTTTTCAGGGGGTTTTCTTTTTAGTAATTTATTTTTCAAATCTTTATCTTTAATCTTTTTGAGTAAGGAAGAGACCAATATCTTTTTGTATGTTTCTACTAATTTTCCATCACCTGGTTCCTCTTCTGATTTTTCAAATGGCAAGGCTTCTAATTCAGCATTAAGAGATTTAATACCCTCCATAACAAATAGTGAATTATATTCTGCCACCCATTTGTTTACTTCTTCCATTACAAAATCTATTCGGGGCCGTAATTGTTTTTTATAATTTCTCATTAATTTCCCCAATATTTTTTTCCCCCTCACCTCAGAAGCAGAATTAACAATATTTTTTAATACTTCTCTTTTAATAAGGTTTCTCAAGGCAATATCATCTTTTATAATCAATTCTTTCGACTCACTCTCTAACACTACATAATGTAAATAGTCTGTTTCTACATCTCCTAAAGGAAACATATATTCAATAGGTATCATCCGTCCACTCGAAGAAACTTCAGTAATTGCTTCTTTTCCTGTTAATGGGTCATAAGTAGAAATATATTCATCTTCCGAAAGTAATTCAATAAAATTTTTGAGTGTTTGCTTTCTGTCTTCAGCCACTAATTCATCTATTGCTTCTACATCATACCATCCAGTAATTTCATTAAAAATTTTCCATCCATTAGCACTATCATTGGTAAAATTCTCTACCCGATATGTAATGGCATCAAGTAAATCAGTAGCCATGGGATTTATATTGCCTGAAGGGGTCTCTCCATCAGGAACGCTAATTGTTCTTGCCTCCGGCTCATCATAGTCGTGTCCATAATACTTAAAAATGGAAGACTTTCTATTGTGTTCGAATTGATTCCACCTCTCAGTCAAATGACTATTCCATGCATCAACAACGCCATCCATATTCGTGGGTGGGGCCTTTATTCCATATGTTGCCCAATCAAAATCAGGATTGTCAGGAAAAATTTCTGTAACTGATTTAGTCTTGACATAAGTAATCTTATCTTTCTTAGCCATACTTTCTAATTCATAATCCGACTACATAAAGATTTAGGTGTTATTATAAATCTCCTTCGGGGTGTTCGACGGCATTATCTAAGAGGTATTGGTTAAATTCTGATGGCATTTTCATCCTTAAATCTTTCACCATTCGGATAACCGTGTCATTAGTAGAAAGGTTATATAGGGCATATAAATAAGAGGGAGGGATATTAGAATAAGTGAGTATCTTTTGTTGGATTGAGGGCATCATATTTGCTCTTAACCCGTATTTCTTCAAATCCTTGTCCCTATATAAGAGAGATACCTCCAATAACTTTTTTGTTAATGGAACATTATCTAATGACCTAAATACTGTGCCACTATCGGCGAATAATAATGAAAGATTAGCGTTTACCAATTTAGCATTCCATAATTCTTTATCATCAATCATATCCAATATTGTTTTAGCATCTAATATCGCACTCTCTGATGTTTTAACTTCACTGGAATCAATCCTATATGGATTAGCCTCCCACAAATTGATTAAATATTGGGGATTTTGTCTTAGAAGATAAGTTTGGAGAATTGAGTTTAACATCTTCTTATCCCACCGATATCTCCACGCAGGAACTACTACACCTTTTTTGGGAGGGTCATTATCTTTAAAAGTAAAAAGGTTAGAGAAATTCCACTTTTCAGCAACCCTGTCTTTTTCTTCAATTAATTCGAAACTATAATCCATATCTTCTTCATCATTAACATCCATAATGAATTGCTCTACCTCACCCCTATCTATAGATTCTTTCCGTCGATGATTCTCTAATTTAACGGAATAAAGAATATAATCCCCCCCTCTTTCATCTTCTACAATATAATCATAAAACTCATTAATATCAATGGTTTCATTCAAGGGTGAAGTTTTAAAGATATTTTCTTCAGTATCTAACTTCCACATATTTCCTTTAATAGTATACCTTGCACCATCTAATGGTTTCAATTTCTGTATATAATATAATTCATTTAATCTATAATCTTGTTCATCAAATTTAAAGAAAATGAATGGTTCTCCTTCAATAGTGATAGGATAATCACTAATCCCTCCTTCCCCATCAAATAAATTCTGTTTAGCATAGGGGGAAAAAATTCCTTTTTTGTTACTTCCACCCCTCCAATACCTCAACCAATTGGGGTGAAGTGATAATAAGTTTTGTATTCGAGTTCGGGTCTCCTTTCCTCGTGACTCTAATAAATTTGTTCTTTGCTCGGTAAATAAATTAAAGAGCCGCTCTACATCTTCATCAATAGGCATCGTTAAGAAATCAAAAGTAATTTCCCACAAACTTAAAAATGTTCTATCACTCAATGCAGGATTGGTTAACACCTCTACCGGATAATTATAATAAAGGGATGCTTCTCGTCCTCCTCCCTTATGTCCTGTCAAAAGACTTAATGGGGTATTAGAATTTTCTGCAATAAATTTTCTCAAATATTCCTTATTTTTCAATCGAGCAAGAAGGTTGGGGGAAGCATTGGGATTCATAGAAATGCCAATTTCCACGAAAGATAAATAATCACTATAATCCCCTTGAAATTTATTAGAAATTTTTTCCCACTCATTCAATAAATTATATTGAAGTTTGTCAGGAATTTGATTATTATAAACTAACCCCGTTTTCGAATCTACTCCAGTTTCCCATACATCACCTATGGCTGCTGTTTGCAATATATCTAAATGGAGATTATTCATCACCTCTAAATACTCCCCTAAATTTTCTCGCATATTAGGTAATTCTAAAACATCTCCATCATGCCACCGATTTCCTAAGGCGGCCTCCATAATTATATCTTCAAATACATCAAAATGTCTCCTAGGGTCTTGTAACCATAAAGCCACGACCCCATACCCTATTTGTGAAATCCGTTCCCCCTCCCCTAACAATGTGGTGATTAAAGGAGTAGGGACAACTTTTCTAAGCAACCTTCGGTCCGTATCATCGGGCAAAAAGTTATATCTGAAAACTCCTATTTTTTCGTCATCTGTTTCTTGATAAGCCCCGATAATTATTTCATCACTCATACTAATTAGGGTTGAAGGGGCAGAAAAATCTGTTTGACTTCGAGGAAGCATAGAATAAGATAAAGAAGGGATATGCGTTAACTTAATTCGGTTTTCCCATAAAAAGTTATATAGATTTTCCTTTCTTAAATTTTCAAGGAGTGGGTATGCCTTATTATTATCTTGTATCCATGGGGCAAAAAGAGCAACAGATAGGATAGACCTTTTGAATTGCCTATCTATTTTAAACATTGATTGCCATTCCTTAGACATCGTATTAAGTCGTGAAAGATGAATGCCATAAGCCTTACCCTCATCAAAGGTCTCATTTAAGCCTTGATTAGTAAATCCCCAATCTTGAGAATTACTTAATGGCACTAACACGGATAGGCCCACAATATCCTTCATCTTTCTTAACTCTATATCGTCTCCTCCCAATCCCTCGTAATCTGAGAAATTCTCTATAATTATATTAAGGAGGGCTAAGAATTGCTTTTTACTCATGTGGGGTGAAAATATAATACTAAATAAGAGTTCATTGAGTGCTCTTAATGATATTCCTTCTCTTTGTTGCTTAATTACAATGTCTCCTTCATGATTCATTCTTTCCATATAATTTTTTAATCCTTTTTGAGTTTTATATTCTTTGAAGTCAACAGGGTCTATATAGAGTGGTTTATCCGAGAAAATAAAGTGGTCTTTCACATATTCTTCAAAGATATTTAATACAGAATCTAAAAGTATAGGGGGGGCATAACACATAGGTTGGTCCAAATAAGCCCAATCCATGAATGAGGTATTTTCCCCCCATCCAGGATGATTATCAACAAGCCATAGGTGAGTCTCGGGCAAGGTATTGTGGTGCTTGATAATTCCCTCTAATATAGATGTATCATTACTCCAATAATCCTTATTGATAGAGGGTAACATTTTAGCAATAGTATCTAACGCATGACCATTGGCTATGGGTTGATAAACCAATTGCCTTAAAATAATATCATCTTTTAATCTTACTAACCTACCCACTACTTCAGGGAATTGCCAAATAGATGGATTCTGTGCTAACTCTCTTTTGACTCGAATATCCATGCTTGCTCTCGAAAGTCGGTGTAAATCAGAATAACTAATAGTGGGACTTCCTGCGAGATTTAATTCAGGGGCAAAAACTAATTTTTGTAAATTAATTTTCTTACCCTCCATTCTTAAACCCGCATATGATATCTTCACATTATTAGTCCCCATAGTGTCTGACCACCCCTGATACCGATAAGGTGTTATACATTTTTTATAATTAAGTAATCCTTTTTCTTGAAGTATCATACCTATGGCGGTCGCCATGGGGATTCCCCATTTTTTATTAGATGGGTATACTCGCCGCTCTACCCCTACTCCATATTCTCCCTCTATATTATCTTTAAGACCCCACCTTAAGAGTGTCCTACCTTTTAATTGTTTGTCATTGAATAATATAGGCCACCCCTCATCTGGTTTCCTCGATTCAAAAATATAAACTATGCAATTCCCAAATCTAATATCGGAAAAGGGGCCTTGGCTATATGCCCCATCATAATTTTCACATGATTGGCCAGCCCATACCCTGCCTGTAGATTTGGTGGCCACTAAGAATGGGTCATTAGAAATAACTAATGAATAATTTCCTGCTGCCGATAAGGGCCACTCAGGACCCCCAGGCTTTAATAGATGGAGTTTCTTTTGAGCATTTTTATCATGTTTTAATTTCCGTATTAATTGATTGAAATCAATTTCTTTTTCTTCCCCTGCCGATAATTCATAATAAACTTTATTCGGCGAATAATCCCCTGCGGAAAAGAAGTAAACAATTTTTTCTACTTTCTTTGTTTCCTCTTTATCGGGTTTAGGTATGAGTGAGGTGCCAGGAAACTCTTTTTCTATTAATCTTTTAAGATTTTCTACACCTTCTGTATTAAATAAATTTTTCACCTCTAGGATATCCCTTTTAACTATGGTAGATATTTGAGGCATCTCTTCTTTAAATTGAGGAAAGTTCTGTCGTATATACCCCATGATGGCACCGATTTTAAATTTTCCTTGTTGTTGGTAGGCGACAACTAAGAGTGCTTTCCTTATGGCAGATTCCAAACTAATTTCCCTCAATTCGATAACTTGTTCTTCCCCTAAATGTCTGCCTGATGGATTAGGGTCTTCAGTAGTCAATTTAATATCCGAATTAAAAATATCTAATATTTGACCCAATACTTTCATTCTTTTTTCAATGACAGACATATCATCAATATTAACTTGATATTCTCCGATGATTTCTCGAAATACTTCGGCACCATCCCCTCCTTTCTTCTTCTGAGATAACCTATATTTTAATGCATCCTCTAATAATTCTCTATGTCGAGACTTCATCGTAGATGGTTGAATCCTATATTTTGCTTCTGGGGTTTTCTTATATGCTCTCAAATCACTATATGATTTTAAAACATCTTTTTTCCAAGAAGTCGCAGTTTTGAATTTATCTTCGGGCATCTCATAGGCCTCAACCTTTTCATAAGTTATATGATATGCCATAAGAATAAATTACCCTTTCTACTACATAAAGATTAGTAAGGTTAACTCCGAGTTACTACAGGGTGAATTTTCCTATAATGTTCTACATATTCCAATGGCCGTTCTCCCCTTATCTGTTTTGCTTGGGCCAATACTATGGGGTCTAAACTTGAATTTATGATTGCATAAACATAGGAAATGGGAACTGATGTAAATTTCAATATTTTAGTCTGAATGGGAGGTAAATCGGCAAGAGACATCGAGTGAATATCAAATAGTTCTTCAAATTCTTTTTCATTTTGAACTAATGAAACCCCTAAGACCTTTTTAGTCAAGGGTAAATTCTTAAAAGAAGTAAATAAATTGCCCCTATTATGGAGTAGGTTCTCCAAATTCTTATCAATCAAAGTTTTACCCCATAGGCTCAAGAAATCAATATTCTTCCAAACCAAGTCTTGATTAAGCGTATACTCGGGTGTGATGATGGGTGTTTCCAAAAAGTCCAATAACTCTTGAACATCACATCCCCTAATTAGATAGGCTTGGATAATCCTCTCTGCGTCTTCTTGAGAAAAATTAAATCTCCACTTAGGCAAATTGGCCGCATCTTCAAATACCTCAATATCGGTGAAAACAAAAATATTATCTACTGTCCACCGTGGAGATTGGATAGTGATTGCTTCTCCGTCGCTATTGGTGGTCTCTCTGCTCTCTTCCCTTTCTACATCAGGGATATAATTGAAAAAGTCATCAATATTTACTCTTTCTGAAATTTCTTCTTCTTTTCTTTTAGAATCTTCACCCCACGATGTGAGCGTCCCCTCTATCAAAATATTATACTCATCTAACTTTTCAATTTTATCTAAATAATAGATTTGATTGGTTAAATATTCATCAGGATTATCTGAAAATTTTACCACTATGGATTTTTGTGTAGGCGTAATTGGGTAGTCAGCAATGCCTTCTGTATAAAGATTCTGTGTGAAATAAGTTTTAAAATTACCTTTTTTAGTAGTTCCTCCTCTCCAATATTTGACCCAATTATTTTCCTGGAGGTATGTTTTTAAAGAAGACCTAATTTTAGACCCTTTATTTCTTTCTAAGACACTATTGATTCGGAAACTATCAAATAACCTATTGGGGTTTTCGTCAGTCTTTGTAGAAAGAACATCCATACATAAATTCCATAAATTAGAAAATTCTGCCGGATTTAAAGCAGGATTAGATAATACCTCTGAAGGATATTCTTCAAATAGGGTAAAAAGATATTTAATGGGGGTATTGGGATTCCGAGATAACTCTTTATGATAACTTTCCATTTCGTATAATATATTTAAGAGATTTTTATCCAAATTAGGATTTACGGATAGTGCCCCATAAATATTATCTAAATATTCTCCATAACTCCCCCCATATTTATGAGAAAGATGAACCCAATCCCCTACCATTTGATTTTGAACAGCGTGGGGAATTTGAACATTTCGGGCCAGACCCCCTTCATCAAATACCATGTCTATAGCACTTTCTTCTAAAACTGCAATATCTTGAGCCATCCTATATAACTCAAAAGGACTATCTGGCAAATCGGCAAATTTTCCATCACCCAAATATAACTCATTAAAAGACTTTTGATATATCAATTCAATAAATGCTCCAAAATGCTCCACAGGTTCACTCAACCATAAAGCAACCAATCCCCACCCCATATTTTCAATCAATGAAATATCTTTTAGAATTTCTGAAACAAAAGAAGGATTTGGGTCCTCTCTGATATATTGAACTCCATCATTATCAAAAATATGCCTTAACTCACCATATTCGCCATCATGTAGTGTTGTAATTAATTGTTGGGGCCCATATAGAATTTGAGGAGACGGTTGATTAAAATCTAATATATCTCGTGAATTTTTAGTAAATATATATGAGGGAATATTGTATTTTTTCCGTTGCCGCCATATAGAATTAAAACATTTCCTATCCCTTAAACTTTGGATTATTTCCTTAGACCAAGTATGTGAGATACTCATTACCACATCTGTGGCATTAAGCACTTGTCTTTCACTTACATAAATAAAATCTCTTTGGGGTGAAATGCTAAAAGGCAAACCATAAGGATTATCATCGAACGCCCAACTCTCACTATGAGTTAATGGTAGGGCATAAGAAAGGGCGACTTCTTGCGATATCTTTAAACTTAATTGCTCCTGACTCCTTCTTAATAATTCTATTCCTTCTTGGATATTATAGAGTGCCTTAAGATATTCCTCCTCTCCAGCATGTGGTGCAAAAAGAAGGGATTTACTTAAGATGGCTTTATTTTTCTTTCCCTTAGTTCTGATTTTTTTCAATAATTTTTGGATTGTGACTAAATCCCCATTACAAACATATGGCATGTTGGAAGTATTATCATAACCTATGCCACCATAAAGAACTTCTATAGCATCATAAGATTTCCCCTCAAAAATGTAGCCTGGGTGTAACTCTAATAATCTTTTATGAACTTCAGGGGTAGAATTTTGATGATTAGCAATCAAAAATGGAAGGCTACTTCGAGCCGAGATATCTTCCCAAGTAGGGTCAACTTCAGGAATAATATTAACAATTCCTAAAAGCGCATGAGGGTCAGCAGTTTCGGATGCAACTAAAAATCTAACAATCTCTAAATCCTTAGTTCTTATTAATCTTCCAATACCTGTTTCATTACCTGAAATTGCCCAAATATTCGGATTTTGAGCCAAAATCATTTTCACATTTTTATCTATTATAGGTCTTGTTAACCTTTCAAATGCTACATATCCTATGTTTTCATTACTGGCCATTATTACATCAGGATTCACCTTAGGTGCTTTTATATCAGTAATACACCCATTCCCTCGAGAATAAGTCAAATTTCCAGTCCCACTACCCACATCACAATGACCATCATAATAATAGGGGGTTCTCATTTGGTCATAATTAAAGTATGAAGTTGTAGAAAGAATCGTGGCTAATGTCTTAGTTAATAATTTATCTACAGTTCCCCCTCTTGGATATAAAGTAGGGTCTAATCCCATCCCTATATCTCCCTCTACATTCTCCTTATAACCCCACTTAATATTTTGTCGTCCCAAAATACCCCCTCCTGGAGTGTTTTTGGCTTGAGATGATGTTCTATTAGTTGGTTGTATCTGAGGCCACCCATTAGGAAGTTTACCCCCTTCAAAAGCAAAAACAACACAATTTCCATAAAGCACATCCGTCATTGGACCTTTAGCATAAGTCCAATCATAACTATCATATCTTTCACAAGAATTTTGTTCCCAAAATCTTCCTGACGATTTAGTCATATTCATAAATGGGTCATTAGTAATAACTAAATAATAATCAGTTCCAGCCATCTCAGGCCATAGAGGACCTCCTGGTTTATTCTGATTTAAAAAATTATAGGCTGCTTTATCATGCTTCATCCTCTTGATTAACTCGGCTAAGGGGATTTCATAAACCTCATCACCAATTTGATAATAAGCCAATAAGGGTTCTATATCATCATATTTAAAAATATAGGAAATGGGCTCTTCTAATTTCTTTGGCCCTTTCGCTTCTTGAAAGGTAAATATAGAAGGGTAACTTTGTTCTAATTCTATTTTTATATTTTCAGTCCCTTCTTTGTTAATTTTATTTCTCACTTCATTTATAGATTGTGCCACCAAAGGAGCAATTTGAGACATCTGTGATTTTAAATGAGGAAAATTATTACTAATAAAACCCATTGCAGCCCCTACATTTATTTTTTTAGGATTTTGCACCCCTATTACTTTGAGGGCGATAATGGTTGCTTCTTCAGGAGTGATAGTATCCTCAAAAATTAATTTTTGTTCACCCTCTTCTAATGGGTCATAATTGATTAATCTTGAATCTTGATTAAAAATATCTAAGATTTCTGAAAGAATATTTACTTTCCTTTCATAGCCTTCTTTATCATCTAAACTAATATGGTATTCTCCAATAATTTCTTTCATACATTTTCCATATCCATAATCTCCTATAAGATTATTTTTATTATCTATCCGAGAATTTAATGCACTTAATAATTTATCTTTAGTTTTGGCGAACCTACTTGTAATGTCTATATTGGAAGTTTGGCCCATGGAATTTAAATTAAAAATATTTTCATAAACATTTTCATACCATGCTTCCCCATCATTCCAATTTTCTTCAGGCATTTCATATGTGAGTGTTTTCTTAAATTGAATAATCTCATCTTTAGCCATATAAATTAACTCATCTTTTAGATATTTAAAGAATTCGTTTAAAGATTGTGGGGCCTCTTCCTTCTTTTCTTACTAAAAATCCCTTATCATTTCTAAATTTCACAGATAGTGCCTTTTTAGTAGGAACCTCTTTTCTTCCTTTATTTAATAATCGATTAATAATTTCATCAGCCGTTATTTCTTCGCCAATATTAATCACCGCTCGAGCAGCCTCAAAATTAGTTGGTTTTGTCTTCATCATCCTTCCTCCTTATTTTAATATTCTTCCATTTGAAATATTTTTCCATCAATATACCAGTGACTAAAACTATCCCACACCCCACGAACATACTGACTATTAGATTTGCTATTGCACAGTCCATATCCATCACATCACACTCTTGGGGCTACCATGGCCCGAATATGGGAGTGGTTTCCCAATTCCCACTTAATCTCCCACACACCGCCTTGACATCCTCGGATTTTGGCGGCATCCCCTAATGTAGAAATTGCCTTAGTAGTCTCTACTACAGAATAATTGGTTTTCGATGAATAACCTGGGGGAGTGATGGGGGAGTCTTCCCAATTTATTTCTATGATTCCCTCGTCACTTTCAGAGGTTAGGTGTAAGTAATCCTTATCTGTGGCAACATCAAAAGATATGGCATTAGAGGCTGCTCTTAAAAAGGTTTTCAAAGATTTAGTATTTATGGTGGTAGAATAACCATCAGATAGGTCCTTTTCAGCCCCAATTAATGATGGGACCTTACCAATCATATTAGTATCAATTAACTTAACACTTCGAGATAAACCTCCAGCCTTAAGAATCAAATTACTCCCCCCACTCTCATGTGTGAAACTCATGGTGTCTTTGGCTTTTAATGTTTTAGTAACATCTTTGATTCGGTCTAAAACCACTCCAAGTTCTATGGGGTTATCACAATGATATTCTTTCAAATCATCCTTATCAATTTTCAATTCTAACATTTTATATTTGTATACATCAGAGATTTTAATATGCAAACCACTACTATCAAAATTAAAGATACATTCCTCATTTACATTCTCTATTGCCTTTACCACAGTCTTGATAAATGTTCCATAGGTTTCAAAGTAGACTCCCATACAACATAATTGTATATAACACCTATTTAAACATATTCTGCCTTATACGGGTCATAAACCCCCCATCGTTTGCCATAGCCATACCTCTCTTTTTTCTTTGGCCCATGACCTCCTGGTTTTTCAATTTCATAATCTTCAAACACGACTTGTTCCTCAAAGGGATTAGTCTCCATCCAATTTATCATATATCCAATTGGCCTCTTCCATATTCGTGCAAAAAGATAAGGATACTTCTTATTCGATTTATCCATCACTTTCCACTCGTGCACCTCCTTATCCTCATCCCACTCTACTTCATGGGTCCCTAAACTCAGATACCCCTCATCAAAATCAGGTGGTGCTAAATTCTTATCATTATATGTAGTCCTTTGTAAAGTCCAATATGCATCAGTCAAGGTCCAACTATATGAATAGTGCTGGCCTTCGATGCTATTATCCAATAATAAAATTTTAGGATACGGACTATCATCTACTCTAATAATGATTTCATAATTAGAATGGGACAACAGGGGTAATGCTGTAATGAATGGATTAATAATATCCTTTCCACCAATTGTATAATCGAATTTAGAATTATACTTGAACATTTCATTTAAGAGATTATAAATTAATAGGGCTCTATTTTCCTGTCTATTGTTCTCAGCATCATTATATTTTTTAGTGGCCATCTCTTTCAATGTATTATCCAGTATTGCTTTTGCAATGAATATAGGAGTCCCTAACATCGAACTTAATAGTTCAAGGGTGGTGAAGAGGGTCACTTCTATTTTATAACTTAAACTATTGTGCATCGGACCCCCATACTTTTCTTTCTTAGCATAATAATCCCTAATTTCCACCACTGGGTCCATCCTCAAGGCTTCCAATCGATTTAATGTTTCCTGTAATTTCTGCTTACCTTCTACCTTATTGTCGCTCAACTCTTCTATATATTGATTTAAATTCACATAGACTTGATTCAAAATTATAGTTAATGACATATATTCCTTCAATATTCCTAATTTTAAAAAGTGATTCTGTATTTCAGCCGGAATCTCATATGTATAATCAGTATATTTATCATGATAAATTAAAGCCCCCTTTACTTCTTTTTTCTTAATCTTTTTCTTTTCTACGGGTTTCCCACCCTTCTTCATCCACGGCCTATAATCACCAGGTTCAGGATATCTATACCAATCCCTCCCCTCTGGGGGTTCATAAATCCTGGGCCTGTAGTATCCGCCCTCTTCAGGCATATCTATTTGCCCCCCATAATAAATCCAAGATAAGCCATGAGGGGGCCCCCTATTGTATTCGACATGAAATATCCGACTGCATCTTCCATCCTTCCTTCATTGATAAGTCCTAATAAATCTACACTAAATGTGGATAATGTAGTGAATGCCCCTAAGAATCCTACACCGAGCAGGAGTGCCAATTTTTCACCTACTAATCCCCCTTGAAGTGATTTACTAATGAGCAAACCTAATGCAAATGACCCTGCTGTATTTACAGCAGTTGTCCCATGTGGGAATGTAAACTTATCTGAAACTATGTATCTTGAAACTGCCCCTAATGAGCCTCCGGTTGCTACTAAAACATATGGATTCATAGGATGAAATTATCTTACGACTACTTAAGAGTTATCTCCTTTAGCCAAAACTCAATCCACACCCACAAGTTCTTTGGGCATTGGGGTTTTCCATTTTGAAGCCCCCTCCCATTAATTTTTCTTCATAATCAATTAATGTTCCATTTAACAAAGTGCTATCTGAAGCATGAACCGCAATCGGGATATTATTTTGGTTGAGAATTTGATGTTCATTAGTGGGGTCCTCGTCTTTTAAATCTAAGTCATACACATAACCTGAGCACCCACCCCCTCTAACAGTTATGAAAAGGGTTAGGGCTTTATCTTCCATTAATTGCTTTAACATTTTCTCGGCACTTTCCGAAAGAATAATTTCACAATCAATTACCTCTCTTTCTACATTATCAATAGCATAAATACTTTCCCCACAAGTTAAATCCATACATGACCTGATATTTACTACTATTTAAGATTTATCAACAATAATCTCCCGCTCAGGGGTTTGGCCCCATGGTTCATCAATAAAAGATTCTATCTTATTTACTTGAGTATGCCATCTCTTTTTATCATCTACCTCTTTAGCCATTTGAGGATTTAAAAAGAAATCTCTTAAAGAGTCAAAATGATTAAATAAACTTTTGGACCTTTCTAATGTGATACCAGGAATGAGGTTCAAGATATTGTGGTATTTATTTCGAGAAGATTTAACAATTGTAGTCTTTCTTACTAAGGTTCTAAATTCCCCATTTTCTATTCTCTTGGTTAAATTGTGAATATATTTTGTGGTATCTGCTTTAGATTCAGTAAACACTACAGGAATAACTTCTACTGACATCCTATTCAAGAATTTCTTCAATCCTGAAATTTGGGAGTAATTTTTCTTATTCCTCCAAATCCATGATTGATTTAATTTACCTTCTATAAGTAATATGCCATTATCCGTTTCTTTTAAGATTCGTGAAATTTGGTCTTCAATCCTCTTAGACCCCCATGAAGTGTAGACATCATCCCAAGTTTTTCTTTCAATAATTATAGGATTAGATGATAAGGTAGAATCTTCTTTAATCCAAATATCACCACAAGATAGTGGAGCAGACAACCACTTATCCTCATCAAAAGATTCATGAACATCTATTAAAATTTCCATAAGAAAGAATAACTTTCATTCCTATATAAAACTAAGCACCCATCATTATCGCCATTCTCGTATAATATTGTGGATTATAATAATCACAATGGGGGCATTTTTGTAAATTTAAAGAATAAGATAAATTGCATTTAACACAAACAGTATGCATCTTATCATTCCCTAAATAATGATGGCTCGGCCTCATAAACTTTAATAGATTGAGGGGTTTCATTTTCCTCACTATCATAATAATCATAACATTTGAATCCTGCCTCTTCAATAGCAGAAACTAAATCACTTCTTATCTCTCCAGCATTGGCTGAGATTAACCAATAGAAATCTGAACTTTCCCACTCTCCCTTATTCAATTCTAAAGAATCTAATGCTCCCAGGATTCCTTGAGCATTATATTGGAAGGTTCCAGCCAAATTGTTATCCTCTCGGGGGTCCTCATCATTCCAATAAATACTAATGTTTCCAAACCCCATGAAAAGCAATTCTAAGTCTTCCTCATTCCATTCAGTTAGTTTATCTTTATGGGGCTTTAATGCCGCTACCAATACTTCTTTCAAGGCCATAACAATACTATCCTATCTATACCTATTTAAACTTTACTTTTAAATGTTGTTTTTATACCGGCTGCTCTTTTATGTAAATAAGCGGCATAATCCTCATCTAACTCACCTGAACTGTCTCCATCATACAAAATAACTCGGTGTTTGCTTTCCCACAAATAACCTAATGCCCTGATTTGTAATAATAAATTATGAATTCCTCGATGTCCATGTGGAGAATCAATCTCGGAATATTCGAGAAATTTATCTAAAGTAGACTCTTCAATGACTATATCCATAGTTACTAAAAAGAATATACACCTATTTAATCCTTCTCCATTAAGTGATTATCATCTAACCAATTTAAGAACGGGGGTTTTTTATAATACCAATCACTCCTCAATAATATTACTTTTCTATCTTCATATTCAGGAGATTTTAAATAACTGAAGTGGAGATGCTCCCCATAGTGATTTTTATTATTTTTGAAAGTATCAATGTTTAGGTTCAGGGGGTGGTTTGCACTTCCTAGCCCAAATGGTGGGATGGAAGTGGTAGGGTATTCATCCGTCCCCCCTAATTTTGATGAAACTATTGAATAAGTTGTGTAGGAGTCATCCATAGGGACAAGCAATATTGAATATGAATTAATATTCAAACTTTTGAAATTAAAATCCCACGCATCATAATAATCCACCCTCCACCTTATATTTTTGATAATTTCTTGTTTCTCTAAGGCAATGGCTAGTTTCTCTTTACTCCAATGAGGGGGTAAATATATCCACTCGGCTGCAATATTATTGTATCCTTTAACCAGATTAATTTTTTTATCTTCTACACTTAATGGCATATTAAATAATTTTCTAAATTTATTAAATATTTCTGAATTTTGAGAATTCCAACCCCCTTCCCCTGCACAAGCCTCACAAGAGTGCTCCTCCCACATCCCATAACAGTCATCACATGGCCAACTTCCTTCATCACATTCCTGACAAAACCATCGTCCATCTTCACAATACTCACAATATTGATAGCCACTTCCATCACACTCTTCACAGTGTAAAGAACCGTCCCCCTTACACTCTTCACATATTTTCACCCCACTCTCGCACTGTGGACAAGGAATTATGCCGTCAGAACACTTATCACATCCTTCTCCTCCACAATCATTACAATAAATTCCTCCACTACCTTCACAATGGTCACAAGAGAAAGTGCCCACCCCCTCGCAGTTATCACATACTATAGTGCCATCACCATCACAGTCTTCACAGGTCCATGAGCCGTCTCCACCACATTCTCCACACTCTTGGTCCCAATTTCCTCCACACTCCCCACACTCTACCGAACCTTGTTGGCATTCCTCACACATTGGAACTGTGCCCTCTACACAATATGGACAAAAAATTTCTTTAGGCCACACTATATCTAAAGAAGAAAGAAGTTGCAAATGAGGATTAATTTTCAATTTCTTATTCAATAAATCATTAACAAGAATCTTGGCCTTCTTCTTTCGTCCAGGATTCCTCCTTGAATATGTTCGCTTATCAAGAGCCGGCAAAATTAATTCCATGGAAGAATAAAAAGGGTATCCATGTCTCCACTTTCCTCGAGCGAACTTAATTCCTTTCATAGTGACTTCTTCTATAAAGGGGTTAGGGGGTGATATTTTTTTCTTACCTTTTGGATTGGGCCCATCTCCCTGTGGAACCCCTTGTATTTTTTTAAAGATATCACTTAGTCGACCCATAAACTTTATAAATCCGAACTACTATTTAAAGATGTTTTTAATATCACAATTTGATATGTGCGGATTTATTAACTGGTATTTTATAAAAATACTCTCCTTTAGGAACATATCTATTGGGAACTTCAACCAAGTTTGAATTCTTTGCAGTTCTATCAGAAAATACCATACACCCCTTACAATCTGCACTAAAAATCACGAAGAAAGTTGGGAGGTCTAAATCAAAATATTTTTCTTTCCTTGAAGGTAAATTGATGTCGTCAAAGGGGAATGGTTCGTGGCCATCTTTCCAATGTTGTTTGATTTCTACTTCTACATTGATACAATGGTGTTCATTTCGATATCCTTGCCTATCAATAGCATATCGGGTCTCACCATCAGTAAACTCATCTACTCCAAAAAATTCTTTTAAAAATTCAGCAGCATTCTTTGCAGCCTCATCATTATTTTTAAAGAGATTGCTACTAAATCTCTTATTGGCCATACATTTAATAATGGGAGAGACCTATATAATAGTTTAGGGATTGATAACGAGGGGTAATTTCATCAATTTTTTCCACAAAAATATTTCTTCTTTATAATTCTTAACTTCAAATAAGTGTCTTATTTTTAGGTCTTCGAATAACCTTTCCAAAATTAATCCATTCTGAGGTGGTGTGGGCTTTTCATTCTCATAGGGTTTCCAATAACTTCCATACTCTTTCATACAGGCAGCAAGAGAGAGATTATTCTTTTCTCGGTATTCTTTAAGTTTTAATGAAATATTTTTTGAATCTTTAGGCACATAAATGAGATATCGAGAATTAGGAATAAAATTTATAGAACCAAATTCTTGGAGGAGTTTTTTGGCGTTGGCCTCCCCCACCCCTACCAAACCAGGAATATTATCGCTACTATCCCCCATTAAACATTTCATATCTACATATTGCTCAGGATATATTTGTAACTTTTCTATGACTTGCTCAGAAGTTATTTCTTCTTTTAAATTAAACAATCTAATATTGCCTTCCCAAGATAAAATTTGGAACATATCTTTATCTTCACTAATCACTATCACTTCTTTCCCTAATTGGGAATATAATTGAATTTGTTCTGCCATGATGTCGTCCGCTTCTTTATGGATATCATACAACCCTCTCCAATTTTCTTTTAAGTTCATTGAGTCGAACCCACATTTATCAATAACTTCTCTTACATCTTGTCCTTTATGTTTTTTAGGATTAATACCATTTCTTTGTTTCTTATATTTATTATAAAGCCGACCCCTTACTCTCCTTCCAAATATACCATCATAACAAACTAATACTTCATCAGCCTCACCCATCTCACTCATTTTATATTCTAAGTAATTGAACTCCCTAGTAAATATTTTATTTATGGCTGATTTATATTTTTTTTTAGAAACCAATCCCTGTGTAAAACTTTTTTCCCACCAAGGTATGGTTTTTCCTGATTTGTGTTTTTGTTTTTCCATCCTTCCTACGAAGAACCCCCCATCGATGATAAAAACTGCCATGATAATAAATAAGAGACTTACTATCTAAATGTTCTTATATTAATATTTCAGCCTATGGACCCTGCCATTTCTAATTCCAACAATTTATTCAATTCCACCGCATATTCCATTGGAAGTTCTTTACTAAAGGGTTCAAAGAATCCATTGACTATCAATGCCTTGGCTTCTGATTCAGTATGCCCTCGACTCATTAAATAAAATAATTGGTCATCAGAAACATTGGATACGCTGGCTTCATGCTCAGTAATGGCCGTAACATTGCTGACCTCCATCGTTGGGTAGGTGTCGGCTTGAGAAGATTCATCAAATAATAAAGCATCACAAACTACATTAGATTTGCAACCGTCGGCTTTTTTAGATATATTTACCAGCCCCCTATAAGATGTTCTCCCTCCGTCTTTGGAAATGCTTTTAGATAAGATATTAGAGGATGTATTGGAAGCCAAATGGTGAACCTTTGCACCCGTATCTTGATGTTGATTTTTATGAGCATAGGCTACAGATATTATTTCTGCGTGAGAATTTTCTCCTTTCAAAATAACTGCGGGATATTTCATAGTTAATGAACTTCCAATATTTCCATCAACCCACTCTACTGTAGAATTCTCATGAGCAACGGCCCTTTTAGTAACTAAATTATAAATATTGTCTGCCCAATTTTGAATTGTAGTATACCTTATGTGGGCATCTTTATGAGCAATTAATTCCACAACAGCAGAATGGAGGCTATCTGAAGAATAGGCTGGAGCGGTGCAGCCTTCAATATAATGGATTGAAGAACCTTCATCGGCTACAATCAAAGTTCTTTCGAATTGTCCCATATTTTCTCTGTTGATTAGGAAATATGCTTGGACAGGAAAATTTACTTTAGTATTTTTAGGAACATAAATAAAAGAGCCCCCAGACCATACCGCAGTATTCAGGGCTGAAAATTTATTATCAGAATATGGGATTACCTTGCCGAAATATTCTTTAACTAATTCAGGATGTTCCCTCAAACCTCTGTCCATATCCATAAAAATTACTCCTTGCTCTTCTAAATCTTCTCTTATTGAATGGTATATGGATTCACTTTCATATTGGGCAGTTACGCCCCCTAACCATTTTTGTTCGGCCTCAGGAATCCCTAATGCATTAAAAGTATTTTTTATTTTTTCAGGAACTTCATCCCAATCTGTCTCAGTATTACCTTCCACATAAAAATAACAGATTTTATCAAAATCTAATGAATTCAATTTATCAGTATTTCCCCATTCAGGCATAGGTCTCGAGAGAAAATGATTATAGGCTTTCAACCGAATATCTAACATCCATTGGGGTTCATTTTTATAGTTGGAGATAGATTTTACTACCTCTTCCGATAGACCATTATCTAGTTGCATACAATATACATCCTTTTTCATCTATATAAAAGGTTCGCCATAACTCTTTCACTACAAAAATCCCCCTCATAATTAAAATAATTGATTCTTTTAATCCCAGCCCTCCGAATCGCAGCCATGCATTGAGGGCATGGTTTGGAGGCTCCAAATGAATCATCGGCTAAATATCTTATAATGGTCATAGTGGCACCGTCCGCTCCATTCTTTTGTCTGACCAGTTGCTTCAATGCATTGACTTCTGCATGAATAGAATAATTTTTAAAATCTCTTTTATTGTATCCTCGGGCTAATATAGCCCCTCCTCTAACTATCTCAGCATACATCCCTACTTTACAGTCAGACCTATCAATATACTCCTTAGCATGTCTATCAGCCCTTCGGACCTTACTGGGTAATGTATGCACTCTTTAAAATCCCTTATTTACCTATATAAACTAATTGGAGATTAACTCTTTGTTAAAACTGAATAAAGTGCTATCCCAGTTACTCCCATCAGTAAAATTTTCCCTATTGGTCGATTATCAGATAATGTGGTTTGAGTGGGTAAAGATAGAGTATCGGTAGGGGTTTGTTCAGTCCCACCAGGACCTAACATAGTGCCCCCACCCCCACCTCCACCAGTGAGTGCTACAGGTTCGGTGGTTTCTTCAGGGTCTGTCACATCTGTAGGGTCGCTAATTATTTGGGGGCTTATTACTTGCAGGGTCGGCCCCCGAACTCTACTATCCCTACTCAAGGGTAATCCACTAAGGTCTACATTAAGATTGTGCCCATGGTCTTGTGAGGTGGCTAATAGTTCCTCCCAATCATCGCATAATGGAAGGGTGGGGGTGATATTGGCAGGTAAGAATGTGCAGTCAGTAGGAGTTAATATGCAATTACCTCTTGCATCAGTCGTGCATGGAATATTTGGATTAGTGGCTTCCCATATGTCGTGCCCAAAAATCACCTGAACACACCCATAATTATTTTTTCCATAGTATTAGGGCACCTAAGCCCACCATACCTGCAATTAGTAATTTGGGAGAAATTCCTTGTGTATAATAATGGTGAGTGTCCCCTTGGATTTGGGAATCTCCATTTTCCCCATTTCCATTTTCCTCATCTCCGTTTTCATCATCTATGGGGTCATCTTCTAAACCACCATTAGGTGCATCAGGATTTTCAGTTATTAATATATCATAGATTTCATTATCTGAATTCCCACCACACGCTGTCGTTCTTAATCTTTCAGCCGCTTGGTTATAAGTTATGGTTTGGGAATTATAATCATCTAAGACTCCTTGAATACAGTCGGCTATGGAATCTAAAGAATTTAAATCAAAATTCGGCCCTACATTAAAATAATCATAACCAAACATCTATTATGAGTTAATCCTTTTACTATTTAAAGATTTAGAAAAGAAGGTGCGCCATGGGAAGTCTACCTTCACCCAAAAGTTATTCTCAACTTCCCATTCATGGTCTATCCTAAAAGAACCAAAAAACTTGTATTCAGCATCATCTGTTAAAAACCCTTCCACAACTTAAAATTCAATACCCATTAGGCGCATTATTAAATTATATTTTTAACTATTTAAATGTTATTGTGCTTTTTGAGAATACCGATATACTCCTAATCCTAGAATCGCCCCAACTAAAAGCCACCACCAATTTAATTTTCTTTCCCAATTTAATTTTAAAGTAGTATCATACATGCTCGCCGTTCCAAAGACAGGATTACCATTAATGGAATATCCCCACCCCTCATCGAAAGCACCCTTGGCTATGGGCCTTTTTTCAGCAAAATGTTGCCAATCCAATTTATAATCTATACCATCTTCTCTAAATTGCAAAGAAGGAAAGGTAGTAGGAACAAAAATTTGACTCTCTGCATCTCTTAATAATACAGTTTCTCTCTTTCCTAACCTAATAAAATCTCCAGTATCCCCTTCTAACTTTAAAGAGATGTTTCCATTAGGGGCAGAGTAGGGCACTCTCGCACTGGAAAGTAACGCAAAGGTAAATTCTTTAGGAATTTTAAAATCTAATTTAACAGTTTCTCCTTCCTTGGCCATATAATTATAAATTTTCTCTTCTCCACTAGTCCTGAACCACTTCCATGAGGTAGGTAAAAAAGGTTTTTTAAATGGGTTAGAAATAAATGAATTGAAACTTACTTGGCTCTCTGATTCATATTTTTTTAAAGTGTGACTACTTAATACAAAATCGCTATTATAGTCATTACTATCTATGGACATATAGATGATTACCCCTTTTTGATATTTAAATGTTAGTTAAAGAATACCCATCGAGACAAATCAGCCTCAATGGTTCCATTATCTATATGGGTCAAAAATTCTTTTAATTCATCAAAGGAATTGAACATAAAATTAAAGTCCATTATTCCAAACAACCAATTAGCGGCATTTTTCTTTCCACCCTCTATAACAACCAATGTAGGTTTTCGCTGATTCAAACTATTTAATAATTCATGAATTGTTCCAAAAATAAATACTTCAGGGTCAATATACACCACCACGAAGTCAGATATATCGACCATCCTCAAATCACAGTGGACTATTTCTTTCATCCTATCTGTTAACTCATAAAATCTCTCTGAATCCTTAAGTGCATGCATTTTAGATTTTTCCTCAGCCACTTCCTTATATTTGGGATTGGCGATGGGCTTATTACAAGGGTCAAAAACCAACACTCCCCTTTTACTTAACCATTTTTCCAAATCCTGCCGCCACACAATTCCATCATCTAAAGCATTATCTATGGGACCAGCAAGATAACATCTCAAAGTAGATAAATGATTAACCTTTTCCATAAACTATATCCCCATATTATTTCACAATATCTCAAAAACCTTAAGACAAATTGCAGTTGCAATTAAAACATTGAGAGTCCCTAATATTGTCCTCGCCAAAGCCATCAGAGGATTATGCTTATCGAGCCATTGTTCCCAAAAGGACCTCTCTCCTAATTCTAATTTTGGTTTGAGATTCATCTTTCTGCCCCACATTTAAAACAATATAATGGAGCATAGGGGTGACTATCTCGCCTCCACTCATGTTCACAATTTTTTCGAATATTCATTTGGATTTCCCTCAATTCATCTTCTAATTCTTTTAACTCACTTCTCTTGATTTTTAATTTTTCAATAAGTTCTTTTTCTACAATCAACCAATCAGTTTTCAATATAGGCATATCTTGAAAAGAGGATTATGACCTTTATATATCTTTGTGTGTGGGAATCGATTCATAATACCTCTCAAACCCTGCATAAATAGGGATTAAATATATCGTAGCAATAATGGTGAATAACCCCACATTACTCCAATATGGTAATCCGGTCCATTCACACCACAGATAAGTAGGGGGTTGGAGAGTTATAGTGCCAAAAATAGGCCTATAAATATCTTTTTTATTTATTCTCATAATTACCCATCCTAACTTACTTCAACAATTTAATCATAATGTTCTATTCAATATTAATGGTTGCAATCTTCACTATCTTATAACAGATATGACATTTTGATTCACCAACATCATATTCATCACCCTGTGGTGAGATTCCATGCCCACACTCACCTTTGATGACTGGAAGATATCTTGTCGTTCCTGTTCTATCTGCGCATCTCGTAACAAGGATACCACATTCATAACAATGAATCAACATTATTGATATCTCACCCTCATCCAGTTCCCCATATACATTTTTTGAGTCACAAGCAGGGCATTCGACTATTGAAGTAATTATTCGCTTCATGTTTAATCACCATTACTTGAACCATAAACATCCCCATTATCTGTAATTTTTATATCTTCATAAGGGGTCACTAACCTCCGATATAATTCTAATTTAGCACATTCTAAAACTCCTATTAATTGATTATAATGGTGATAACTTACTTTCCCTTCTACTTTGTGAACATCATCTACAAAATTAGAAATGAGCATAGTAATGCAATAATTCATCTCCCCGACTGACATGATATTTTGAGAAAGGTTTTTTAAATCTTCTTCAAATTTACCTCTACCTTCGGCATCTATATATGGCATAATATTTCACTTCCTATATTGTTGAATGTAAGCATATAATTCACTTACATAATTTCGGGTTTGGTCACTTTTACCTGATAAGTTATCATATTTATTCTCCAATCTTTGTATTCTCTTCAATAAATAATAATCTACTATAAATGAGAGGGCTATCAAGAATGTGAGAATAATAAATATATAATAGTAGGACATGTCCATCATTTGTAGTCCTCCATCAGTATATCACTTTCATCTAAAATTGTATAGTGGGGGTTATTTTTCATATAATGGGCTAATGCAATTTCATTATAGAGGGCCCACACAATATATAAAGTAGCCATTACTCCAATTCCATAGAATAAATAATCAATAGGGCTCATAATTTCTTCCTCTTTCTACAATGGGGGCATGACCTGGCATTATATGCTAAACCATATCCACACTCTGCACAATGTATTTTTGCCATAAATAACCACTCCATTTATTCCTATATAAACTTTTCACTCTCATAATGGTTTAATCGGCGGCCGCATGAGGGGTGGTGGTGGTGGTGTCTTCTTCCCCTTAGGTGGATTAGTCCATGGTGGCTGCATTTCCTTTTTAACAAGAGGCAGGATATCATCAAAGAAGATTATTAATCGTGATAATATATATAGTTGGAGAATAGTGGTGACTAATATAATAGGATAAACAAAATACTCCCAAACCATAATTAAAAATAGGATAACTACCTATATAAAGTCTTAGGGGTGCTGCACTATCCACATTCTCCCTTGATGATTATGATAATCATCATCACTCACATACCGGAATATCCAATTTCGATATAGTCTGGAATGATTAATTTGTAAGGGGTGGTCTTTAATATACTCTAACACATCCTCTTTCCATAATTGTAAATCCCTTTGCAATCTCTCACTACATGCCATTTCAAAGTCATCGTGTGCTTCTTCTCTTACACCTAAATCCCAAGGATTAAAATCACCCCCATCATCCCAATATTGGGGGTATTGTCTTTGGGGGAGATAATGACCATAGGCGGTCTTCAACTCAAAAGCAGGTATCTCCCGAAAAAGATAGCCCATCGACCACCAAAAAGTTTCGTTCTCCATATCTACCCCCTGATTTGCGAAATGTTCGACCACTTGCATCTGGATTATATTACTTATTTGGGTTAAAGCCTCTTCTATTGACCAATATACACCTGGCCTATTAAGGGAAGACTCCCACCAATCTTCATAAACATACATCGTTGAGTAAATAAAAATTATATCTTCCGAATTGCTTTTTCCTTGGGGATTAAAACCCCAATTCATAAAAGAGTCTGCACTATCCATAATGGAATAATATCTCAATGACTACTTAAAGATTAAGGAGCATATACTACTTTCATAGTCTCTTGATTCCAGTCTGCTGAATATTTCATTTCGAGAATGGTGTAAAATTTGTGCCACCTAAACCTTCGTCGTGGGTCAACTAATTCACTAAGGGGGATGGATTCTAACTTTTTAGCATAGTCTTCTATCATGGGGCTATTGTCGATATATGTTTCATATTCCTCCCTTATTCGGTGAGTAAATGCAGGCGCCGTTTCTGGTTCACCTTGCCACCCAGATGTTTCAGTTAACCCTATAATAAATGGCGTTGAGGATGTAATGGATTTTTGAGTGGCACCCTGTGGTTTCCATGAATAGTGAGGGTATTTATTATTCAAATACAGAACCTCTGGAAAATAGCCACCATAATGGTCTCCTTGAAATAGCCTAAGTCCTTCCCCTGCCTCTTCAATAACTGAAAAAACATCATCCAATTTCCAATTTTCAAAAGAATCCCACACCTCCCACATCTCTTTTAGGGCATCTTGTAGTGTTTCAAACTTCATAAAACCACCATAAGGTTCTCCATCGTCAGGATTTGAGCCGCCATAAATCAAATAATAAGGCTTTTTATTGGAGCCTTGCTTAGGATTAAACCCCCAATTCATAAAAGAGTCTGCACTATCCATATCTCAAAAATGTCAAGATGACTATTTAAAGATTTCACTCATTATTGTCATGGAATGAAATTACTTTGACTTCTCTACTTTGAATATTATACAGAGTTAAATATCCCTTCATACTACTATAACCTAACATATTCATAAAATCAGTTTGTCCTTGCATCGTAGAGGATACAATCAAAGGAACACCCCTATACCACTCAAAAGCGTGACTGTGTGTATGCCCTGTGATAAATATGTCTGGAGGTGTCTCAATAACCATTTGGTCTGCCTCTTCAGGGGAGAGTGCATTCCTTTCCCCCCACATAGGGGCAAGATGTCTCTTCTTCAACATATGCTTCATAACTTCAACGGAGGTATCATAAGTTACTCCCTCTAATCGAGGTATCATATCATCCATCCCTTTTCCATGATAAGATAATATATCGATTCCATTAAGATTAACTCGACAAGGATTTCCTATATGTATTGCTGAATTAAATCTCTTTTGAATTGATGATTCTAAAACGGGTTGGGGTTCGGCGGGTCGGACAGCATCATGATTTCCAGGCAAAATGATGGGTGTAATGTGTTCAGGAAGTTCATCTAACTTTCGAGCACAATATTCATATTGGTCATAAACATCAGGTATAATCAAATTTTTCTCTTGACCAGGATATACACCTGCACCATCGACGCAATCTCCTGATAAGACGAGATACTTAATGTTTTTTGCTAATTTATCTTCATTGAGCCACTTTACCATTTTATTCCATGTATCTTCTAAGAAATATTTTGAGCCCATATGTAAATCTGAAATAAAGGCGATTGAAATGGGGTCATATTCGGAACCCCCTTTATTTTGATGATTCATCAATATATCAGCATAATAAACTTCATCGCACCAAAACATATCTTCAGTATTTTTATCAAAATTTCCGATTATCCCAATTACATCATCTACCATAAGAGTATCGGATGCAGGGTCTTCTTTTCGAATAAAAATCCTCATAGTTCCAGTAGGGTCTTCTAGTGTAACTAATTTCCCTCCAGATTTAGTCCTTTTAGCCTCTTCTACCATCCCGATTACATTATACCTTCTCTTTTTATAACCTATCTTTTTTCTTTCATTAGTAATTTCTTTGATAGTTCCCGATTCTCTAAATCCTGACTGTTCCCTAAATATTTTTCTAATTTTTTCATATCTATTTTTAAATAGGTCGGCAATACTTTCTATACTCCCTATGTTTTTTGATTGTCCAACTGCTGGTCTTTTAATAATATCAGTCGAATAATCGGAAGCGAATTCATCCCATGCACTATACGAATCAGGGGTATCTATTGGAGACGCCATATATCTTATTAAAGATATTACCTATTTAAGGATTAAAGGTCCTTCAACCCCGTATAGGGTAATTTTACCCCTCCAGCAACCGTAGTGTCGGAATGTCCCTTATAAGCATAAGGGGTTAAGGCGGTTTTATAATCAAAATAACCCCTATCAAATAAAATATTATACAATGCCCACATCAATATATCATCATCTCTATAATTATTGAATTTTAATTCAGCAGGATATATATTGGGGTCAATTCCAATATCTACCTCACCTTTATCAGTAATACACCACCTCATATTTACTCTCCCTAACCATTCATTACTTACTGCATCAAAAAAATAGGCAGTAGCATTTGCTAATGCTACATCATGAAATGGACCCAACCAATAATGTTCACTAATTTGTTCACAAGAGTATCCTGGTCGGCCAGTGGTTCTCGTTAAAATATGAAGTGGCTCATTAGAAATTTCGATAAGATATTGTCCCCCTAAATCATCCTTTACGGCATAAACCCCTGTGATATCCTCAAAAACTGAACCTGGATAATTTTCCCAATCTTCATATTGTTTTATTCGATAAGAGAGGGCTGACCGTAACACCCCTAACTCCACATCATTCATCTTGACATTAGTAGCCTTTTCAAATCGAGAAGATACATTCTCTATCCACTCATCAATAGGTCTTTGGAATGACTTTTCGGATATATTTTGAATCTTAGCAATATTCAAATCACTAATATACATAGTTATTATTTTACACTCTTCATACTTAAAGATATTGTTAATTGTATATGCTTTGTAATTCTGTAATTAATATATTTTCTGCTTCATGGGCTTCTTCAATATCTTTAGACCCTGTAATCACACACCTTCCGCTTGAGAAAATTAAATATACTACCTTAGGGTTAGGCATCCGATATATGAGCCCAGGAAATTGTTCGGGTTCATATTCGGTCCTATCGAATGGTAAAGACATCATTAATCGGGAAAGATTAATTTTTTGATTATCCACGATGTGGGAAATATCACTTGTAACCACAATATTGTGTAAGATGACTTGGCAAGAATCTTCATCCCACAATTCAAAATCATTCTCAATTAAATCCTCTCTTAATTTATTAAAAGCAAAATCTATATCATCTACGCTTTTGGCTCCAGTGGCAACTGCTTTCCCACTTCGGAATAATAAGACACAAACTTTGGGTTCATCGGTCCGATAAACCATTCCTGGAAATTGTTCTTGTTCATAATCAATATCTAAACTTTCAGCCACATCATTAATATCAATAGAATCTGCCATCCTCTGACTTGCCACTATATTTACTATTTTCACCATGGTGCAATGTTTGAAAAATCACCTATATAAGGGTATGTTAAAGAAGTCTTAAATAGAATAAATAAATACTCATTAGTATGTATAGGCCATCAGGATTATCTTGGAGGGAAGATACTCAATATATTGGGCACCTGAGTGTATTATCTAAATTAAAAGAAGAAAATTTCCAACCTAAAATAATATATGATGTTGGTAGTTGCGAGGGGAATTGGACCGAAATGGCTACTACAATTTGGCCTAAGTGTGAATACTATCTATTCGATGCAAATGAGGATTTGAATGAATTATATGAAGAAAGAAAATATAATTATTATTTAGGGTTGCTAAGCAATACTAATGATGAAAAGATAAAATATTATTATAATGAAACATTTATTGCTGGAAATTCCTACTATAAAGAATTAACAGAAGCATATAATGATGACACATATAGGATTTTAAATAGTGTGACCTTAGATAAAGTAATTAATGATAATAATTGGCCGCTACCTGATTTGATTAAATTAGATGTCCAAGGGTCCGAATTAGATATTTTAGATGGTGCCAAAAAAATATTATCTCATGCTAAATATTTAATTGTAGAATTGCAACATATAGAATACAATGACAATGCACCCTTATTTGAGGAAAGTATAGCCATGATAGAAAAGAGTGGATGGAAATTAATTAATTCTCAATTTTCTAGTTCTGATTATACTATCGATGCAGATTATCTCTTTAAGAAACTCTAAGACTCACACCTGGGACACTCAGTTAATGAATTGTGATAAATACTATCACACTCCTCACATAAGATTAAATTCTGAATTTTTAACATTTCCATTTCATCGTTAGTTACTCTCTTACCTTCTTTCAATTTATATTTAGAAACTTTATTCCGAGAATAATCTTTCCTATTATTACCTTTTCGGTTTTTCTTCTTTTTATTATCATTCTTATATTCATCCATATACATACTCTAATCCTCCTTAAAGATACATCATATTATTTGAATCATCATCTTCTGTATATTTTATACTATAGAACGAATTAAATGATTGATTTACAAAATCAAAACAATATAATGCCATCAATCTTTTATCCACTCCTATAATTTTCCCCGAACACCATTCAAAAACTTCCATCGCACACAATTGTATTGTTTCTAATAATTCTATTTGAGTAATTTCCTCATCTGGACCTATATATTTATTAATAATATCACTTACTTCATTTATTACTTCACCTTTATAGGTTCCATCTTCATATTCTTCATAATTTTCAAAAAGTAATTCTTTAAGTTTTTTAACTTGTCTCTTAATTTGTTTATCAGTTAATTTAATACCACTTAAGTCTTCTATGTCACCCACAAAGGCTACTCCTTTTTTTCGCTATATAATCTTTTACCAAGCCACCCCACTTACAGGTTGTGTAAATTCTTTATTATTATGTTTAACTAATGCTTCAAAAGACCCTCCTTTTTTACCAATCCCCTCATATACTTTATAGGTATATATAGCATCCCCTATACAATAGAGTAGCACTTGTAAATAATTTCCATTGGCCCACTCCTTCGGAGCAAACGACGCTTTCATTAATTTATTATATTGTGGCCCCAAGACCCCATTTATTAAATTTTGTAAATTAAATCTAAATCCTGTGTGCTTTAAAAGATAATTACAAGTATCAATGTGCCTATCCTCCTCTGTATAATGTTTGTATATAGATTGTATATCTCCGCCACCTTTGTTTATCTTTTTACAAAGAATAGGCATATCAAAAGACATTCCATTATGTGTAAGTAGTGTATATCCTTGTATAAACCACTTTTCTAAAAATACTTTTAACATTTCAAAATTGTGAAATTCCATTAATATTTCTTCATTAAATGGATTTTTAATTAAATGTTGATAAAAAGATTTAATTAATTTAGGATTTTTTACAAAAGAATATACTTTATCCTCATAAGAATTATATATACATACGCAAGAAATTTCCCACCCTCTTGGATTATGGAAGGAGATATTATTAGATTTGAGGTCTAAATTAGTAGTTTCAATATCCAAGGCTATAATTTTGGCTGAATTCATCCTGACTTCACCTAATTAGAAATATCATCAATTATACCAGAAGCACTATTTTCTACTTCTAATATAAAATAATCGGCATATTCAGTTAATGGGTCAGAATCAAAACCTTCTGAATGAAGATTCATTTGTATATTATCTGATGTATTATTATATTCTAACTGCCAAATTACTGTCTCTGAAGTATTATTTTGATAAACTAAAGTATTATTATCATATATTTGTATCTGAAAATAACCTTGGATTCCCCCCACTTGAGCGAAATCACACCATACATTAATGATGATATTACTCGTAAAGTTATCTATATCATAGTGCATAGTAGTATTATTACTATACCCTACTAACATCGGGGCCCCATTGAATTGGTGGCTATCATTCCAATATTGTGTATCATTATAATATATAGGTGGGGGGACTTCATCTATCTTTTCATTTCCCATTCCAGTGCACCCACTCAATGTTACCATTAGTGTGATTAAAAAAGTAATATAAGAATTCTTCATTTTATATCCCGCCATTATTGGGTAATGATAATTTGTGACATATTAGATAAAATACTTTCCATATTCTTCATAGGTGTAGTAAAAATAGTTCCACTTACAAGGTGGATATCACATGAGTTACCCGCAATTGTTATAGCAGATATACTATTATAATTAATCATAGTTTCACCACTCGAAGTTGGGATTGTTATCCATTCATCCATACTTATCCCTTACACCCACTACCTATATAACTTAATCGCTTACTCGCTATTAATTAGATAATCTCTTAAGAATCTTTTCCTGGGGATTATCATTTCTAATTCAGTATTTTCTTTTCTCTCTACAATAGAGGGTCTATGAGTTGTAATTTCATCAAGAAGTGAAATTTCAAAACACTTTGGACATTCGGGCAAGATACAATATTCTTCATCACTTATATAGATATTTTTAGTGTTATCTCCACAGAATCTAACACCATCCCCATACATTTTATGTTTTAATACAGGTTTCATTCAACCTTCTCCTTGTATTCCCTATGGGTCTTTGGTAATTTATGGAGCCTTCTTTTTACTAAATTGCCCAATAACTGCGAAACCGATTTTGCTCCCCTTTCAAATCTCTTCTTAGCAACCTCATCACCAACGGGGCACATCGTATCTTCCACCTCAGTTATATCTATATTATCTAATACATATTGGAGGATTTCATATTCTACATGAGGGACTGTTTTTGCCCTCATTCATCTTCCCCCATTAATTTCTTTAATTGCAATATGCTTAAGTCTTCTTTTTCCTTTTTTTGTTTTTCAGCCTCTTTCCGTCTAAATTCTTTTATCGCCTTAATAAAATCTTCAGTAGGGTTCATTCTTCTTCTCCCCCATTATTTAAAGATATGTGGGCCCCTGTTTGCATACAAATTCTTGACAAATTATTTAATTTTTTCATTTAATCTCTCCACTCAATTATTATTTTCTTCTTCTTTCGTCACAAAAGCAGAGTTTGGTGTAAAATCATGTCTTTCTTTCTTTTTAAATAATCTTTTCCAAATTAAATTAAATATCCTCATCATTCTTCCTCAATTGTAGATTCGCCAATTTCTATTACTCCTTCTTCATTGGGTGTTTCCTTAAGAGATTCTAACTCTTTCAATAATTCCTTTTCTCTTTTCCTTTTGGCTACTTCCTTATTAGTAGGCTTCCTACTCCTTTGACTAATAAATTGTTGTTTTAATTGTGCCATATTTTGAGATTCAAACCGCCGAGGAATGGAAATTAATTCTTCCCCATGTTTATCTACTTTTACCCTCCTGATTGGGTCCATAATTTTTTGAGACTCATCATAAGTGGTGCAAGCCCTGCAAAGACCAGAATAACTCTGAATATCTTCACAATTAAGACATTTCCAATAATTCATGAATTAAGTTCCCCCTTATTCGGATTCATCATCAGATTCCTTTAGAACATGAGTTTTAAAATCCTCTAAAGTCATATCTACTAATGTATTATATTCTTCAAAATCTCCCTCTTCTGCAACAGAAATTTGGGTTCCATTAAAATTAGATAAATTATTAATATACTCAATCAATATGGGGGGGAAAAAATCTCCATCATTATCAAATTTAAAAAGATAAATGTTTGCTTGTTCATAATAGATATATTCCACACTATAATTATTGTGGGTAATATGTTCATCTGTCATTTTAACATTTCTTTCAGTAAGCCATTGTTTAAAATCTTCAACTTTGGCAAGAGGCTCATCTTTTAAATCCATAGCCACTACTGCATTAACCATTTTATCGCCTTTGAATACCGTTAGTCTGTTTACCTATATAAATAAATCTATTAAATCTTATTAATTTTCCAACAAATATGCAAATATTTTGTTAGCATCTTCGCTTCTCAAATCTGCTTGTTCTTGAGTGTGGAGCAGAGAATGCCCAGACACATAACCGTCTGGTCTCCCTAACCCTTCTCCATAAACTCCATCCTCATTATTCCCTGTAAGGTCTGCCCTATCGTGGTGGGCACATATCCTAAACTCATTTATTTCAATATCACAAAAAGTTGCCACATAATGAACCCATGTATCACTATGTGGATTTAAAGAAATATGATTTAATATCTCGTAATATTTCCGATGAATTATAGGAAATATATATACCCCATGTTCCATCAATTCAGGATATGAAAAATGATTATTATCAATTTGAAGAACACATAATTTCCCACTATGTTCTGATACATAATCATCCCAACCCTCACTTACCATCTCAGCATCATCATTCCATACGAAAAGAAATTCACCTTCAGAGATTCCTGCGAGTTCATTTAAAAAAAGATGTAATGAATCATATCCATCTCTTCTGTTAGATATAACAATTTTCACATTTGTTGTAATTTGATAAATTTCATCCATCCGATTAGTATATTCCTCAAAATTATCATCGTCTAATTTTAATAATAATTCAATCTGTGAGGGGTCGCTTGCATTATCATATAGAGATGTAATAGATTTAATCATTAAATCGAATCTCTCTCGTGTAGATAATAAAATTGAAACTAACATAGATAGAGAAGTCATCACTTACCTATATATAATTATGGTTAAGGGAAATTCAACCCCAATTAAAATTAGAGCCCATGTGTCCCCATTTGGCAGTTTCGGAGAACTCAATATTTTTCAAATCTAAATAATCTATAATCCCTTGTGGTGATAAATCATAATCTGTAATCTCTTTAATATTTTTATTCCACCCCTTTCCTTGATTTAAAATGGCTGTGGCTTGAATCGGTTGGTCATACCCAATGGCATAACTCAATTCTACTTTAACTTCTTTAGCATCATATTTTTGTAAATAATCTACTGCTATTCTTCGAGCCATATATGCAGCACTCCTATCTACTTTAGTTACATCTTTCCCACTAAAAGCACCCCCACCGAGTGGGACTCTCGGCCCGTAATTATCCACCGCAAGTTTCCTCCCAGTAACTCCAGCATCTGCTTCGAAAGAACCTATCTCCCAATCTCCTGCTGGATTACAATGGAGTTCTTCAATAATATATTGTGGGTAATCGGTAAAAAAGGTCTCCACCATTTTTTTGAGTTCTTGTGCAGGAGTATTTTGGAAAGATGCAACAATTCTTAATTTCTCACCCATCATTGTCACTTGGGTTTTTCCATCAAATGGGTATTCTTCAAATATAAATTTATTCAATTTTCTTGCCAAATAATATTCTTGAGGGACCTTTTCTTCATTTTCCCAACAGGCATACCCTATCATAATCCCCTGGTCTCCTGCCCCTCCTATATCCACCCCTTGTGCAATATTTGGGGATTGTTGGAAAAGATGAATAGTAACATCCTCTATTGTAGTTAATTCTTTAACTAATTTTTTGATTTCATGAGGAGTTACTTCTCCTTTTGAAGTGACCTCTCCTGTGATGAAAACTTTAGAATGGCCCCCACACACTTCAATAGCGCATCGAGAGTCTTTATCTTGTCCCATATATAAATCTAATATACCATCGGCAATTCTGTCGCATAATTTATCCGGATGATTGGGGGATACAAATTCAGCAGTTCTCATTATCATTTAAATTCTCTCCTATCTTAATTATCTTAATCCCTTTTTGGTTAGGTATATATCTCCAAGGGTCAATCACAATAGACCCTTCAGGGAATTTGATATCCATAAATTGAGGATGTTTAGTTCCTATTAAAAATACTGAGGGTTCAAATTCAGGCATTACCTCATCTATGTATGGGTCATATTGGATAGGAGTTAACCCCTTTTCTTCCAAAATATTTTTCAATAAAATTGCTGGACTACCTGTTAAAATATTAGTTTCGGGCTTGAATGTTTTTCCCAAAATTACAAAAGGTAAGTCATTGTTATTTTCATTGACCATAAAATCGGCCAACCATTCTGTTTGATTTTCCCTTGCCATCATAAGATTATCAAAGAAATCATGAGATAATCCCAATTTTCTTGACAGCCAAGACATGGCTATATTGTCTCGGGGGTGGCATCCGCCCCCATCCCCCATTCCACCATAGAGATATTTAGTAGACATTAATCTATCAGTAGCCAACCCCATTGCATCACTTACATCATCAACATCGGCACCTGTGTGGTGGCAAATCTCCATCATGGTATTTGCGAATACTATTTTCATCCCAATAAATGTGTTATATGCTACTTTAATTAATTCAGCACTCTTCATAGATGTTTTAAAGAATGGTCTATCATGAATAGTTCTATAGAATCCTTCTGCTACAATTGCAGCCTCTTCATCATCAACACCAAACAATACAAATTCAGGATTAGTAAAATCAGGGATAGTGGTTCCCATTGCAATGAAGAAAGGATTATAACATAATTTAATTTTATCATTAAGTAATGGTTTAATTTCCCTTTCAATTGTTCCAGGCAACACAGTAGAAATAATTATGACAATTTTCTCCTCACCTTGTAATGCAATTTCATCCGCTAAAGTCTCAATCCCACTTTTTAACCATTCATAATTAAAATCAACCCTACTTTCAGGAATTCGAGTAATTCCCTCATAGGCAATGTCGTGAGGGGTTTGAATAGGAACAAATATGATATCTGAAAAAGAAACTAAGTCAGGAACATTCAGAATTTCTAATTTAGTTTTTTCTAAAAGAGATTGAGCGCCGACCTCCATATATGAGAGTTCCCTACTCTCAATCATATCTAATACTGATTGACTAATATCAAAACCTGCTACTTTGTGTCCTTTTTCCTCCACAGATAATGCAACAGGGAGTCCTAATTTTCCCAGCCCTAAGAATCCTATGTTCATAATTTGTATTTGGGGTAGACTACCTATTTAATACTTATATCTTCAATACCGTTTTGACTCCATAAAAAATAATGAAATTGAGAATCTCTTTTTATTATATGTTTCCATGCACCCCTATCCCCCCATCTTGGAGAGAGAGAACTTAAATTTAATATTATATTAGCGCCATCCCCAACCCCTGCTTCGGCTTGTAGGGGGATGCACTCTCCAAAATGAAAGCCACAAAAATATATTTCACCTATATCTAGGTTTTCTTGTTTAATTCTTTCTTTAAGATTTATGGGGTCATCAAGTATCCAATCTTCAGCCATAATTTCTATTTGTGCCATTGGGGGATTTTCACCATAACTATGTATAATTAAAGTTCCTTGTTCCCTTTCTAATTTACATACTTGATTAAGGAATCCTCCAAAAGAGTGTGCCTCAGAATTTAATTTGGGTAAGTAATCATTTGCATCATAATGTGCCCATGCATCGACAATTACTAATGCCCTCATGTGTAATCCTCTTGATTTCTTAAATGGTGATATTATTTCTTAACACCCATTTATTTCCCTCTTTATAAATCATTCCCTCATTCTCCATAAGGCTTAAAACAGAAAGTAATTTACTCTTTCCTTTAGGATTTCTATAATTTAAATTAAATAATAGTGTAGAAATAGTTATGGGGCCCTTGCAAATATAATCATACACCTTTCTATGAAATGTATTTTCCTTTTCCAGCAATGTATCCGTTAAATAGTATCTATTACTAATCTTGATAATTAAATCCCTATCAACCATATATTCTAAAACATCATTGGCAAGATTTCTCCATAATGGGTTATCTTTTTTAATTACTTTTAACATAGAGGTTTTAGATAATCCATTATCATTTTGTAATAATTCTAAAAATTTATTCATTAATTGGGCCTTCTTTTCTTTTATTTTAAAAGATTCTCCCTTGTCCCATGAAACCCTCTTCTTCTGTAATCGCAATTGAGGTATCTTAAATGAATCAGCAGGGTGCATGTCTTCAATTAATTCCTCTAACATATTCCTTATCTCATCTTGAGATAAATCAAAATCATCAGCCAAATCTGCTGAAAAGGCATCCCTTATGGTGGGGCTATGAATAAGGTGTTCCCTCTGTTTATCAGATAGATTCTCAAAAAAATTAACTACTTCATTCATAGTAAAAAATTAGGAGGCAACCTATTTAATACTTTAGCCCCAATTGTAAAGGTCTCTGATTTTCTCTTCCCATTCATCAATATCTTTTTGAGTCATGTGTTTGGCTACCACAATATATGATAACAACCCACTTATGTCAAAATTATCGATTAACCACTTGAGATAACTGTCATCACCTAATTCTTGGGCTCTCCATTCGGCATCCACTTTCATTCGTAGGTATGTTTTAGCAAAAGCACTCACTAATGTTTCAGAAAAATTATCATGAGGTGGCCACTGACTAAAATCTGGGGCTTGTTTAGTTTCCATAGGGGTAATACTGTGCATTACCTATTTAAATTATACCTTATTGATGTCGTGGTATTTGCTTTCCACCAATCCTGAATTACTGATTTTAATAAATTCTGAAGTATCCCACAAATCTTCAATATTTTTAGCCCCCGAATATGAGAGTCCACTCCTTATGCCCCCACACAATTGAGATACCACTTCTTCAGCAGCACCCCTATATGGTATCAAACCCTCCACACCCTCAGGTGTTGCATTTGTGAGTTTATCTCCTGCCCTTTTATTCCGCCCAAGAGAAGCCCCAAAGGATGCCATCCCCCTTATCATTTTATATCTTACTCCATCCCTATGTATGAATGAACCTGGAGATTCATCAGTTCCTGCCAATAAACTCCCCAACATAACTGTGGATGCTCCTGCGGCCAAAGCCTTAACTATATCCCCTGAAGTCCTAATCCCTCCATCGGCAATGATAGGAACTTCTGAATCATAATCTATATTCAAAATTGCCGATAATTGAGGAACACCATGCCCTGTGACTATCCGTGTAGTGCATATACTTCCAGGGCCTACACCCACTTTAATTCCATCCACTCCAGCCTCAATTAAATCCAATACCCCACCATATGTCGCTACATTGCCACCTATTATAGGTATTTCAAATCTATCTTTAATTTTTTGAATCGCAGATATACAATGGGCAGAATGGCCATGTGCAATATCTATTACAATAACATCTACTCCTGAGGAAATTAATTCTTCTACTCTTTCTAAATAATCACCATTTACACCTACTGCTGCCCCCACCATCAATCTCCCTTGTGTATCTCGGGTAGCCATAGGATAGTTTTCCTTCTTGGCTAAATCTTTTCGAGTTATTAAACCCAATAGGTGGGACTCGTCATCTACAATAGGTAATTTCCCAACCTTATTTTCGGCCATTAGTTTCATCGCATCTTCCATTGTAATGTCCTGTGGACCTGTAACTAAGTCTCCATAAGGAACCATGAATTCTTCAACCACACTGTTACTCACATCACAGAAAGTCAAATCTTTCAGCAAAAGCATTCCTGCGAATTCTTCTTCTTTTCCGATAATCATTAGGCTCGATACATTTTTCTCGACCATCTCATTTACGGCCTCATTAGTAGGGGTTCCTACATAAACCCAATAAGGATTCGGAATAGTTGCATCATGGTGGGCCTTAACCTTTGAAACTTCACTTGCCTGTTCTTCTATGTCCAAGAACCGATGAATTATTCCAATCCCTCCTAATTGAGCCATCTTAATAGCCATCGCTGATTCACACACAGTATCCATATTAGATGCTATAATGGGTATATTGAGAGTGATAGTCTCCGTGAGTTTAGTGCTAATATCAACATCTTTTCTGCTTTTGATATCTGAGTATTGAGGCATCAATAACACATCATCAAATGTCAGAGCCTCTTCCATATTACAATGAATGAAACATTACCTATTTAATATTACTTTATTTCAAAAGGATTAACATTTATCCAATTCATATAATTAAATAGATGTGGGTCTTCTAAAGTAAAATAATATGGCTCTCCACTCCACCCTTTGCCACCGTTCATATCACTTATAGGCTCTTTCAAATGTATCCATCTGTTGCCGTCACTCCAATGTGTAGCCCACTCATCTAACAAGGCAGGTAAACTACCATTATAAGAATACCTACCTAAGTCATCAGAAAAAACAAATAGACCTTTGCCCTTACCGTAGGTAGGGGTGGGTATATATAATAATTTATTTTCTTCGGAAATATAATGAGAGCCCAAGATGTAATTGCTTTGTTGTTTTTCAAATTTTTCCTCGACTAAAGATTTGTGAGGGTATTTAGTGGAACTCAAATAAGGCCTTACCATTTTTTCAAATTTCTCCCTATTCATCATTTCACCTCGAAAGGATTCTCATTTATCCAATTCATAAAACTAAATGAATAAGAATATAATAACATATATTCTATTGCCCAAGATTCCATCGGAAATGCTGTATCCCATGTGCTATAATTCTTGTTGTGTGGAACATAATACCAGAGATACTTCTCGAATCCCTCGGAAGGGTGTCTATAAATAAAAAATAACCTGCCAGTGGAGTTCTTTGCTAAATATAATTTTCCACCTTCTACCCAATCCCACCTTCGTTTATGGTTTGAAATAGTATTTATCCCCTTGTTAAAATTCTCTATCTCTTGGGCATACTCCCCCCTATTGATAGATTCAGATATAAAATCCCTAAATTCCATTATATCATTAAAATCATAACTCATTGTTTCACTCCAAATAATCATTCACCTCCCGACTATATAAAGATAAATATTAAGTAGTCGTGAAAAGAAGGTATTAATATGGGTATTGGCTCTGCTTATCTCGAAATCCAAACCTATGGTGGCACATTAATTGGTGTAATAGTAGCCGTTGGTGGAGTTTTAGGATTATTATTCTCTAAAACAACTAAAGGAACCCTAATTTCTGGAGCCGCCATCATCATTGGAGGGGCAATTATGGTTACTGCGTCCAAAGTTAGAGATACATATCAAGAAAATAAAGAAT